>R05__coassemble_51_pt1 | contig 61806 bp, 61 predicted proteins | sample R05__metabat2_low_PE_040 | metagenome-assembled genome bin R05 | reverse complement strand
GCCCCAGCGTTGCGAGGCAGACCCCCGCTTTTCCGGTCAGCCTTCCGTAAACATCCGCCATGAAGGCCGCCCCCTGCTCGTGGCGGACCGGGATAAAACGGATCCGGCTGTTCCGGATTGCGAACATCAGGTCCAGCGTTTCCTCCCCCGGGATTCCGAAGATGGTGTCGACGCCCTCTGCCTCCAGCGCTTCAATAAAGACTTCCGCTGTGTTTTTCTCTTTTTCTTTCATGCTCTTTTCTCTCTATACAGCAGTGCTGCGATCTTCAAAGCTTCCAGGATCTCTTTTGTCACCTCGCCGGGAAAGCCGTCTTCGGTAACGGCAGGAAGCCCCGAAATTCCATCCACGCAGCCCCGTTCTCTTCCGCGCTCCAGGAAAATGCGGATATCCTCATAGGAGGGCGTCAGAGCACGGCCGGTCAGCTGCTCCAGATAGGCGCAGATCCCATATCCTCCCCAGTTGGAAACGGTAGCGATCACGAGCTCGTCGACCGGAACGATGCACGGGATGAGCTGCAGGTTTTGCGCAATGACCCCTGCGACGTTTCCCATTCCGATCTCATTCCCGCCGTCGCCGACTCCGATGGTCGGGATCCGCCCCTTCGCGATCATAAACAGCAGATCCACCGGAGCCGTCTTCTCGCGGATGCTTTTTCCCCGCATATTCATATAGTCTCCGACCATGTTGAGCCCGCAGCGTTCCAGCGAGAACAGGCAGACCGGGTGCCGCTCCTCCAGGAGCCTCCGTGCATCCTCGATTCCTCCGTCCAGAGGGAAATAGATCGTTTCAAATTCCTCCTGCTCGAAAATGCCGCCGCACAGTTCGTCCGTCAGTATGACGGGATCAAACCCCAGGAGCCGAAGCGCGACCGCCACGGCGAACGTCCCGGCCGGTCCGTCCGTCTCGGCAGCGCCGGAAACGCAGAAGCCTGTCGTGAGCAGGACCGTTCCGCGCGGAAGATCCAGCAGCTTCTGTGCTGCGCGCCGGCAGAAATCTTCGGGAAGGGACGGTCTCAAGACATCCATCCCGCGTGCGGAATGCCGCAGAATAATATTTTCAATCGATTCCATATGAACTCTCTCTCGCTGAAAGTGTGAAAAATTAAAATACGGGCTCATGTGCGGACCTGGCCCAGGCGGGATTCTGAGAGGATCTCCTTCTGATAGGCATCCCGGATCTTTCCGAAGGTGTTTTCATCCTTCTTTCCGGCAGGGATCCCGTCGATTTCCGAGATGCGGCAGGAGATCGCCGACGCGCTGGAGGAAAAGATCTCATCCGCCTCCATCATCTCCGCAACGGTAAACGGCCGTTCCTCCACCGGGATCCCGGCCGCATTGCAAATAGAGATTATATGCTTTCTCGTAATTCCTGGCAAGATTAAATTGTCCAGAGGCGCCGTTATCAGCGTTCCGTTTTTGATGATATGGACATTCGAGTGGGCACACTCGGTCACACGGTCTCCTCGATGGAAGATGGCGATCTGGCACCCGGCCTCTTCGGCCTTCTGCGACGCCAGGACGTTCGGCAGCAGATCGATCGTCTTGATATTGCAGTGGAAAAAGCGGGTATCCTCTACGGTGATCGCCTTATAGTCCGCAAATACGTCGGCAAAAACATGCGGGCGGGAAAAGACCCAGATACTCGCCTTTTCTCCGGCATAGCGAAACAGATGGTTTCTCGGGCCGATGCCGCGGGTCACCTGCATATAGAGGAACTGAGTCGGATCGTCTACCTTCTGAACCAGCTTCACCAGCAGTTGCTTCATTTCCTGCTTCTCCATCGGGATCGTGATCCGCACAGCAGCGGCGCTGTTATAGAAGCGTTCCAGATGATCGTCCAGGGCAAGCGGTACGTGGTTCATGACGCCCGTGGCATCATAAACGCCGTCCCCCAGGAAGCTGGCGCGGTCATTCATCGGGATCATCATTTTATCGATCTCCGAGATGAGGCCGTTATAGTATGCAATATCCTTCATTTGAGCATCTTCCTTTCCGTTTGTTATTTCGAGCCTGCATTTTCTCCGTACTCTGTAAAATACGGGAGAACCTGTATGATTTTCCGGGCAGTCCATTCGATTCCATATCGGCTCGTATCGATGCAGATGTCATAATTGGACGCCTCTCTCCAGCTTTCGCCCGTATAGTACCGGTAGTAGTCTCCCCGTCTTTTGTCTTCCTGCTTGATATGCCGCTGCGCTTCCCATCTGGACCAGGTCTTATTCCGTTCGCCGACCCGCTCGCATCTCCAGGAAAGCGGAGCATACAGAAACACATTCAGCACATTCGGCATATCCCGGAGCAGGAAGTTTCCTGCACGCCCAAGAATGATGCAGCTGTTTCTCTCCGCCATCTCTTTCAGGACCTTTGCCTGGAAGGCAAACAGATTCTCGGAGGAAATGTAGTCGTCGCTGTCCGGCGGAAGAATTTCTCCGGTATACACTTTCTTTGCCGCAGAAAGCATCTGCTTCACGCCGATCGTCTCATCTGCCTCTCCGAACAGGCTTTCATTGATGCCGCTGACATCCGATGCTCTTCTAAGAAGATCCCGGTTATAATAGGGCACGGAAAGTTCTTTGGACAGCTGCTTTGCAACCTCCAGTCCGCCTGCCCCGGACTCTCTTGCAATTGTGATCACAAATTTCCCCATTTCAGGCTCCTTACGCTCCAAGATAAGCTTTTTTGACCCGTTCGTCATTCAAAAGCGTTTTCCCGTTTCCCTGCATCGTGATCTTCCCGTTTTCCAGAACATATGCCCGGTCTGCAACGGACAGGGCCATCTTGGCATTCTGTTCAACCAGCAGGATCGTAATTCCGTCTTTATGCAGCTCACGGATAATTTTGAAGATCTCCGACACCAGAAGGGGCGACAGACCCATGGACGGCTCGTCCAGCAAAAGGAAGCTCGGGTTTGTCATCAGGGCTCGAGCGGTTGCAAGCATCTGCTGTTCCCCGCCGGAAAGCGTTCCTGCGATCTGCTTTGACCGTTCCTTCAGACGCGGGAAATGCGCATAGACGAATTCCAGATTCTTTCCGATCTGTGTTTTATTGTGGACGGTATAGGCGCCCATATAAAGATTTTCAAGAACGGTCATATGCGCGAATACATGTCTGCCTTCCGGAACATGTGCCATTCCCATCGTAATGATCTTGTAGTCCGGTACTTTTTGCAGGTTCGTCCCATCCAGCAGGATCTCACCGGATTTTGCCTTCAGCAATCCTGAGATGGTATGCAGTGTCGTTGTCTTTCCCGCCCCATTTGCGCCGATGAGCGAGATCAGTTCCCCGTCGTTTACTTCCAGAGATACGCCTTTCAGTGCCTTGATTGCCCCGTAAGATACATGCAGATCACTTACTTTGAGCATCACAGTTCCTCCTCGTCTTTGCCAAGATAGGCCTCAATGACCAGCGGATTGCCGGCGACCTCTGCCGGAAGGCCCTCCGCAATGGTCTCCCCAAAATTAATGACCTGGATCCTCTCGCATATGTTCATCACAAGATTCATATCGTGCTCGATCAGCAGGATCGCGATTCCGAACCGATCCCGAATAATGCGAATGCATTCCAAAAGCTCCGCCGTTTCGGTCGGATTCATTCCTGCCGCGGGCTCGTCAAGCAGAAGGACTTTCATGTTCGTTGCAAGGGCACGCGCAATTTCAAGCTTTCTCTGTTCTCCATACGGCAAGGATGCTGCCGGAACATCCGCTTTTCCCTCCAGATGAAAGATCTTCAAAAGTTCGGATGCCTTTTCGGTCAGCTGCTCCTCCGTCCGGCGGAAGCTCTTTGTGCGGAGCAAGGACGAGAAAAGCCCGTAGCCGATATCTTTTGTATAAGCCACCTTCACATTTTCGATGACCGACATCTGCCCGAACAGGCGAATATTCTGAAAAGTGCGTGCAATTCCCGCAGCGACAAATTCGTGTGTTTTCTTTCCGTTCAGCGGCTTCCCATCCAGAATGACCGTCCCTTCCGTCGGGACATAGACGCCGGTCAGCAGGTTAAATACCGTTGTTTTTCCCGCCCCGTTCGGTCCGATCAGCCCGACAAGCTCTCCGGAGCGGACCTCCAGATTGAAATCGTTCACTGCCTGGAGCCCGCCGAACCGGATTCCCAGATGCTCCGCGCGCAAAACGGGCGCCCCGGTATTACTCATCTTTGCTTTCCTCCCTTTCCGCCGGATCTCGCTCCCGCATGGAGCGGAAATAGTCCCACAGCCTCCCCGGATATTCCGGCACGTCGCAAAGGCTGAACTCGCGGTTCCCCATGATCCCATGCGGACGGAACAGGATAACGATGACCAGCGCTACCGAATAGACCAGCATCGGATACGTAAAGATCTGCCGCAGAAATCCAGGGAGGAGCTGGACCCAGGCTCCGTTTTTGATCGTATAATTCAGCAGGAACATACCGATAGCAGCCACGACCGACCCCGTCATAGACCCCATTCCTCCAATTACGACCATGACCACGGCAAACACGCTGTTGAGGATCGAGCCGTTGGTAAAGGCGAATGTTGTTGTGGAAAGTGCAGAATTGGCGCAGGAATACAGTGCCCCGGTGACCCCGGCAAAAAAAGCGGAGACCACAAAGGTCAGGATCTTATAAAAGCTGACATTCAGTCCGGCAGCCGATGCTGCGATCTCATTGTCTCGGATCGCGCGGATCGCTCTTCCGTATTTGGAGTTGACGAAGAAGACCATCAACGCGACGCAGACGATCACGATGAGCACGGCAAACCACATATATTTCATTTTTTCCGCATTCGTAAATGCCAGTCCGTTGGCGTAAAGCGAGGAGGATGCGGAGCCTTCGCCGAGCCCCTGCTGTCCGCACCAGGGGATATTGTTGATCAGGTTCACGATGATCATGCCGAAGCCGAGCGTAATAATGGCAAGATAGTCCCCCTTCAGCCGAAGTGCCGGAATGCCGACGAGAAGTCCGAGCGCTCCTGCAATCAGCCCGGCAGAAAGAATGCTGATCAGAAGGACCGCCGCAAATGCCGGCCCGCTTTTTTCCGTAAAAAATTCGGCTCTCTGAAAAGCGAGCGAGATCAAAGCAGAAGCATACGCCCCTACGGCCATAAATCCGCAGTGTCCAAGGGAAAGCTGCCCCAGATAGCCCAGCACGAGGTTCAAAGAGCAGGCCAGGATGATCAGATAGCAGCATTGCCACACGCAGGGCACCAGCTTCAGCTTGATCGTCTTGCTCGTGCTGTTGGAGATCGCAACGGCAATCGCCATAATGACGCAGATCGCAAGCAGGTTGGCCAGCCACCGGAGAGATTTCTTTTTCTTCATACCTTCTCACCCACATTCTTTCCAAGCAGTCCCGCCGGTTTCACCATCAGCACAAGGATCAGGATCAGATATACAAAGGTATCCGACATGGAAGAACTGATGTACGTATTTGTCGCCGACTGCACCATTCCGATCACGATTCCCCCGAGCATTGCTCCCGGCATAGAACCGATCCCGCCCAGCACAGCCGCAACAAATGCATAGATGCCCAGCGTCGCTCCCATCGTTGTCAGCACCTTCGGATACTGCGCGATGTACATCAATGCCGCAACCGCCGCGAGCCCCGCGCCAATGCCGAACGTTAGAATAATCGTCCGGTTGACATTGATGCCCATCAGCGTTGCGGCCTCCTTGTCCTCCGACACACAGCGCATCGCACGCCCTACTGCCGTGTACTGTGTAAACAGATACAGGAGGATCATAACGATTGCCGTAACGGCTACGGTTATTATGGTTGCCTGGCTGACATTGACTCCCTTTACGCTGTACATCTTCGTAAAGAGCATATACGGCGTTTTCGGATCCGGTCCGATTGGTGTTATTGCCTGCGCCAAATTTTCCAGAACAAAGCTCATGGCAATTGCCGTGATCAAGGAAGTCAAATTCGTTCCGCGCTTTCGGACGGGGCGATAGGCAACGATCTCTACCGCCATGCCCACAAGCGCACATACGATGATTGCAACAAAGACTGCGGTCCAGCCCGGCAGTCCGATCCGCATCATGACCGGGATCATAAAAAAGAGCGTATACCCCCCGACCATGATAAAATCACCATGGGCAAAATTGATCAGCTTAATGATCCCGTAGACCATGCTGTAACCCAGTGCGATCAGCGCATACACGGATCCCAGACGAAGGCCGGTAATCAAGAACTGAATAAAGGTTACCATTCCGTCACTCCTCCCATTTTTTCCTATCAAACCGCATAGGCAATAAAAAGAAGGGGAGTATTTTCCCCTTCTTAAATTTTAGCGAGGATCCTCCCCGTCAGCTGAGGGACAGGATCCCGTAAGCCGTCTTGACGACCGCCTCGTCCCCGTCCGTGTAGCTGTAACCCTGGAGGACGCCGTCCTTGATGGGCGTGCCGGTCTCATCGAAGCAATAGTTTCCGCCCACGCGGTCATAATAGTTGGACGTATCCGCCATATACTCCTGAATGTCGCAGGCCTCAGCCGACCCGCACCCTTCCATTGCCTGTGCAAGGACATAGACGGCATCGTATGCCATTGCATCAAATACGTTCGGAGTTGAGGAATACATTGCCTCGTAAGCAGTCACAAAGTTCTCGGACACCTCGGAGCCGGCAAGCTCTGCCGCATACACGTTCGTAAAGTAGACATCATTAAATGCGCTCAAGTCCGCTCCCTGCGGAATATAATCTTCCGTATTGTCTACGCCGTCACAGCCAAGGATCACGCCGGAGAAGCCGACCTGTCTCGCCTGGTTCACAAGATACGGGCCCATCACGTCATAATAGAACGGAGTGAATACGACCTCCGCTCCCGCAGAGACCATCTTGGTGAACTGGTTCGTATAGTCTACCTCCGTCATTGTCGCGACGGATTCTTCCGCGGCGATTGTCACTCCGTATTCTTCGCAGGCGGCGGTGAATGCATCGCGAAGGCCTGCAGAATAGGTATCTGCCGAGCAATAGACGATTCCAACGGTCTCATAGCCGTTATCCAGGCACCATTTTGCCGCAAGCTTTCCCTGGAAGGAGTCGGCGAAGCAGGTACGGAAGACATAGTCCATTTTCGTTGTCAGCGAATCCGCCGTGCCGGACGGCGTAACAATAATTACTTCCTCGGAATTCGCAACGCCGGTAATTGCAGAGGTGCAGCCGGAGGTTGCAGAACCCACGATCACCTGAATGCCTTCTGCGATCAGGCTGTTCATGGCGTTCAGGCACTCGGTCGAGTCGCCCTGGTCGTCCTTGGTCATAGTTTCCAGCTGATATGCGGTTCCGTCGATCACAACGCCTCCTGCGGCATTGATCTCCGAGACCGCCAGTTCAACGCCTGCAGAGATATGCGTGCCGTAAACGGCAAGGGATCCCGTCATTGGGCCGATTACGCCAAGGGTCACCGTTTCATCTGCAAAAGCAGCAGCAGAGCAGGAAAACACGAGCAGGCATGCCAGGAAAATTGCGACAAGTCTTTTCTTCATTCTTGGTTCCACCTTTTCTTTATATTGTTCCGCCGAATCGGAACTTGCGGAAAGCATACAGGATTGCGGCATAAAAATAAAATACGCTTTCCATTCCAATTATCATACGCAATTGCATATAATTTATCGCTAGTTATTTGATTTTTATTGTTCTTCTATGGAATCCTCCATAAATTCCGCAACATCCCGTACCAGTGCACATCGGCAGCCCAGCAGGCCGTGGTCTGCCGGATAGATCTGCAGATTGCGGATATGCTCTGATTTCTGCCGAACCAGCTGTTGAAAGAACCGCTTTCCCATGATTTCATGCGGTGTAAGCCGGTCAAAGCTCCCCTGGATCAGCTGCACGTCCACTCTTTTCAGCCAGGGAATCGCTGCCTCCAGAGACAGTTCCTTGCTGTGAAAGATCAGATCTCTTCCTATGCTTTCAATTCCGTCGCTGCTTAGGCAGTAGCCGTCCTGCATCAAGTTCCAAAAAGCGTCAGCACCGCAGAGTTCCAATTCCTTTTCCGGATCAAAAGGCGCCATCAGGACGATGCCCCGTATCCCTTCTGTATACTTTACGGCATTTGCCGTGACACATCCGCCCATACTGTGACCGATCAGAAAGATCAGAGCTTTATTGATTCTGTACTCTTCGCAGAAACGGTCGGTCTGCACATATTCAATGATATGAACCAGATCCCTGATGCAGTTCGTTACCAGATATTTTCCCTGGCTTCCCCAGGCTCCGCGGTAATGCGGAATCAGAACAACGCAGCCAATTCTGCAAAGCGCATGCGCCAGGTCGTCGTTTCGCGCCGTTCCGGGATAACCATGAGAGAGGATGACACACGGTCGGTCGGTAAATCCGGAATCCGGCCACATGATCTCTCCGTATATGTGGAAGCCGTCCGAGACAATGTCCAGTGCTCCATAGTCTGCCGGCGTCACGGCAGGGTCATATGGCTTATCCGCAAACAGGTATTCCGGGCGAATTCCCTTCATTCTCTTTCCTCCGTTCTTTTTTCTGTCTCATCAGGCTCTCGCTTGAATATGCAGCAGTATATCCGCATTGATTTTCTTTTTCAATCATACGTAATATATAATATTTGTTTGTATTTTATGCAAAATTTGTATGGTAATTTTTAAAAAAAGTGCCGTACACAGCCTCTGCTCTGTACGGCACTTTCCGGCTTGATCCGCCGGATCTATCCGATTTTCTCCTTCAGCGGTACGATCTGCACGCCTTCCGCCTTCAGCGCAGCATTGAGCCGGGCGGCAAATTCCACGGCATGGGGGTTGTCCCCATGCAGGCAGACGGAATCGGCCTTCAGTCCGATCTCCTTTCCGGTAACGGAAACGACGCTTCCGTTTTTCACCATTCGGATCACGCGCGAGAGCATCTCCTCCGCATCCGTCACCATGGCCCCCGGCTTGCTGCGCGCGACAAGGGAGCCGTCTTCCTCATAGGCCCGGTCGGCAAACACTTCGCTCGCCGCCCTCAGCCCGACCTCCTCCGCCGCCTCGAGAAGCCGGCTTCCGGAAAGTCCGAGCAGGATGAGAGTGGGATCCGTCTCCGCGATCCCCTCGCAAATGGCGCGGGCCAGCGTCAGATCCTTCCCGGCCATATTGTACATGGCTCCATGCGGCTTGACATGCTGCAGAAGAGTTCCGTTTGCCCGGCAGAAGGCCTGCAGCGCCCCGATCTGATACTGCACCATGGCCTTGAGCTCTTTGGGCGACACGGCAAGATTTCTTCTCCCGAAGCCGACGAGATCCGGATATCCCGGATGTGCCCCGATGCTCACGCCGCTCTCCTTTGCCGCCTTCACCGTCTCCGCCATGACGAGTGGGTCGGAGGCGTGAAAGCCACAGGCCACGTTGGCCGAGGAGATATACGGGAGCACCTCTTTGTCGAGCCCGCAGGTATAGCTGCCGAAGCTCTCTCCCAGATCGCAGTTGAGGTCGATCCGTTCCATCGCTTTTCCCTCCTCAATATTTCAGGCTGATGTTCTTCACATCGGTGATGAACATATGCCCCGGAGCATGCGTGATGACGAAGTCCGGCTTGGAATTCATGATCACGTTCTGCGGCGTCACTCCGCACGGCCAGAACACGGGCACCTCGCCCGGCCGGATCTCCACGGCGTCTCCGTAATCCGGCCGACCGATATTCCGGATGCCGATCCCGGCCGGGTCCCCGATATGGATCGGCGCCCCGTGGACCTTCGGCATTCCTCCGGTGGAGAGCACGGCCGTCACGATCTTCTCCGGCGGCAGCGGCCGCATGCTGACGACCATGTTCCCGTGGAAGATGCCGGCCGGCGCGCAGGGGATGTTCGTGTTGTACATCGGCACGTTTCTCCCCTCCTCGATGTGCCTCACGGGTACGCCGAGCTCCAGAAGCTCCGCCTCGAAGGAGAAGCTGCATCCGATGAGAAAGCTCACAAGGTCGTCTCTCCACAGATGGGAGACATCCGTATATTCTCCCGTCAGCACGCCGTGCTCATAGACGCGGTAGCGCGGAATGTCCCGGGCGATATCCGCCCCCTCCGCGATGGAATGCAGCGTCCGGCTCCCGGTGTCGCTCACCTCAAGGATCGGGCACGAGCGCGGATTGCGCTGCGTAAAGAGCAGGAAATCGTAGGCCAGCTCCCGCGGCATAACGGCGAGATTGGCCTGCGCATACCCGGCGCACATCCCGGCCGTCGGCCCGGTGATCTTTCCTTCGCGGATGAGTGCGCGCACCTCTGCAGGCGACATTTCAGAATAGTCCATGGAAGCTTCCTCTTTTCTTTCTCTGTATTCTTTGGATCTCATCGATCTCCACCCGTTCCAGCCGTACCCGGTCTCCCGGACGCAGCTGGGCCAGCCGCGGCAGATCTTCGCTCACGACCGTGCAGGGCTTGGCATAGCCGCCAGTCGTCTGATGATCCGCCATCAGGATGATCGGTTTGCCGTTCTTCGGGATCTGCACGGACCCGAACGTGATCGCGTCCGACACGATGTCCACGCCGTCCTTTGCCTCGACCGGTGTTCCCTCCAGCCGGATGCCCATCCGGTCGCTCGCCTCCGAAACGCGGTAGCTCTCCCGGAAGAGCGTCTCGAGCCCGGCGGCCGTAAAATAGTCCTCCTGCGGCCCTAAAATGACGCGCACGGTGACCTCGCTCTGAAATTCCGGGATCGGATACGGCCTTAGAGACGGGTCTCTCTTCCGGATCATCGCTCCGACGGGCAGCCGGTCTCCGGCCTTCAGCGCCCGACCTTCCAGCCCGCCCAGGCGGCTCTTGAGGTCGGTCGAACGGCTGTTCATTACGATCGGGACGTCGATTCCGCCCTGCACAGCGAGATATCCCCGGCAGCCCTCCGTTGCCGCTCCGAGCGTCAGCCTCTGCCCCGGCAGCACATAAAACGCCTGATATCTCCTCACCGGGCTTCCGCCGAGGCGGGCGTTCATTTCCGCTCCGGTAAGCGCGCAGATGGCAAAAGCATCGAATTCCAGCGCCGCTCCGAGCATCGTCATCTCCAGGCAGGCAGCGCCTTCCCGATTCCCTGCGATCCGGTTGGCTGCGTCATACGCCTCCCGGTCCATGGCTCCCGCCGTTCCGATGCCGCTTTTCTGATACCCGAAGCGTCCGGCGTCCTGCACCGTTGTGAGGGTGCCGGGATGGATCACGCAAAGGCTCATTTCCCGCTCTCCTCCTTCCGGAAGGGCCGGTAGCTCTCGCCCTGTGCCGAAATGCGGTCAAATTCCTCGCTCCCGATCGGCACGAACCGGATATATTCGCCTGCCCGGCAGAGGATCGGCTCCGGGCGCGCAGGATCGTAAAACCGCAGCGGGGTCCGGCCGATGAGCCGCCAGCCGCCGGGCGAGGCCATCGGATATACGCCCGTCTGATTTCCCCCGATGCCGACGGAACCTGCCGGGATCCTCGTCCGCGGCGAAGCGAGGCGCGGTGCGCAAATGCGTGCGTCCAGCCCGCCGAGATAGACGAATCCGGGCAGGAAGCCCAGCATATAGATCTTATAGGTCGTCCCGCTGTGGATGGATATGATCTTCTCGCGGGAAAGGCCGGTGATCGTTTCCATGTCCTCCAGGTCCTCTCCGTCGTAGCAGCAGGGCACTTCGAGGATCCGCTTTGCGCTCTCCTCTTTTTCTTCTCCGGAGAGCTGCCTTCCCTCGAGATTTTTCACCAGCTTCCGGTAAGTGACGATCTTCGGATCATAGCAGATCATCAGCGACCGGAACGTCGGCACGAGCTCCGTCACGCCCCGCACCGGCTGCTCCTCCAGCGTCCGGCACAGCTGCTGCACCTTCCGGTTCGTCTCCTCGTCGATGCTTTTCCCGAATTCCGCCACCAGTGCCCGGTCTCCGGCCGGAAGGAACCGGAGCTTTTCTTCCTTCGCCATGTCTCTCTTCTTTCTCTCTTCTTTTTCCTGTTATATTACTTCACCTGCTTTGAGATTGCAATTCTTTTTCTTTTGCTTCGTTTCCTATATAAATTTGATATGTTTTCTATCCTATTTTATGAATTGGAAAGGTTTTCTTCCTTAAGCTATTATTAGGAAATATATTGCAGCGAAAAGGAGATGCATGCCCATGGAAGAACTGATCCGCCACGAAGAAGCGATCAACGCCCAGCTCGCCCGCTATGGCGTGAAATTTGGCATCTACAAAAACGGAAGCTTTCAGGAACGCCTTTTCCCCTATGACGCGATTCCCCGTATCATCACCGCGGAGGAATGGGAGCTTCTGGAAGCCGGCCTGATCCAGCGTGTCAACGCGCTCAACTGCTTTCTGAAGGATATCTACAGCGAGAAAAAGATCATCGAGGACGGTGTCGTCCCCGAAGATTTTGTCTTCCGCTCCCCCGGCTATCTGCCGCAGTGTGAGGGCATTCTCCCTCCCGGCGGCATCTACAGCCACATCTCGGGCATTGACCTTGTCAAAGGGAAAAACGGGACCTGGTATATTCTGGAGGACAACCTCCGCATTCCCTCCGGCGCCTCCTATCCTCTGATCGCCCGCTCTCTGGAGCGCAAGGTCTGCCCCGGCGTTTTCCGCCGCTACAATGTCGTCGACAACCGCTCCTACGGTCAGATGCTCCGCGAGACGATGGACAGCGTCAACACCGGCGGCATCAACGTCGTCTTCACGCCGGGCCGCTACAATGCCGCCTATTTTGAGCATTCCTATCTGGCCGAGCAGGCCGGAGCCGTTCTGGCCGAATCCGGCGATCTCTACGTGAAGGACAGCCGCCTCTATTACATCTCCACCGACGGCGACCGCCCGGTCGGTGCGGTCTACCGCCGCGTCTCCGACGAGTATATGGACCCCGTCGCCTTTGAGCCGGAAAGCCTCATCGGCATTCCGAATCTCATGAGCGTCTACCGCGCAGGCAACGTGGCGGTGCTCAACGCCTTCGGAAACGGCGTTGCGGATGACAAGGGCATCTATTATTTCGTTCCGAAAATGATCCGGTATTACCTCAAGGAGGAGCCGATCCTTTCCAATGCTCCGACCTATCTCCCCTTCTATGAAGAGGATCGGGCCTATGTCATGCAGAACATGGCCTCTCTCGTCATTAAGGACGTCGCCGAGGCCGGCGGCTACGGCGTTGTTTTCGGCAGCTCGCTCTCGAGTGAAAAGCTGGAGGATCTGAAAAAGCTCGTGCTCGCCGAGCCGCGCCGGTTCATCGCCCAGGAGGTCATCGATTTTCAGGATCTGCCTCTGATGGATCAGGGAGAGCGGGTCGAGCGCAAGGCCGACCTTCGCGCCTTCGTTCTTTCCGGAGCCGGCAAAACGCAGGTCTGGCCCTGCGGGCTCACCCGTTTTTCCCGCAATCCGGCCAGCTTTATCGTCAATTCATCTCAAGGAGGAGGTTTTAAAGACACATGGGTGCTATCTCGCTGACCACACAGAACCGGCTGTACTGGCTCGGCCGCTACAGCGAACGCGTCTATACCACCATTCAGATGACGCTCGACCAGTATGACCGTCTGATCGAGGGGGAGGAGCACGGCAGAGATGCCGCCGCCTTCTGCCGCGACAACGGCATTCCGAATCTCTGGAGCACGAACGAGGAATTCACGCAGCATTTTATGTTCGACCTGTCCTATCCGTTCTCGATCTACTCCAACGTCGAGAACATGCTGGGCAATGGCATGGTCCTGCGCGAAACGCTCTCCTCTCCGACGCTCGCCTATCTCCAGATGGCCCGCAACGCCATGGAGGCCGCCTCGCAGAGCGACGGTCCGATGGTCCAGCTCCAGTGGGTGCTCGATGACATCATGGCCTTCCGCGGCAGCCTGGACGACGAGGTCAGCTCCGACAATATCCGCAACATTGTAAAAACGGCCGCGTCCGTGGAGCGCCTCAGCCTCATGCTGCGCAATTCTTACCGGATGGACCGCTTCTCTGCCGAGCTGATGAAATTTCTGAACCGCCTTTACAAGACCGATCTTCCCTATGATCCGGACCTGCTTTCCGAGATCAACCGCGTCGCTCTGGAAGGAGCCGCAATCGACCCCTATCGCCTGACGGCCTGCATCGAAGGTCTGTTTTCGGTATGAGCCTGCTGCACTTCGAATACGAGGTCGCTCTTCAGTTTTCCGAGCCGGTACGCGAGCATGCGTTTCTCCTGCGCTGTCTTCCGCCCTCCTTTCCCGGGCAGGAGATCCTGGACGTTCAGCTCTCGCTCGATCCCTGCGTTCCCTTCTCCGTGCAGAGAGACGGCTTCGGCAATCTGCTCCAGCTCGGGCGGATCGGAGAGGCGCACGGCAGCTTCCGCTACGCCGTCCGCGGGACGGCCGCCGTCTGCACGGCGGAGCGCCTGCCGGCGCGTCCGCTGCCGGTCTTTCGCTATCCCTCTCCCTTTACCGAGGCGGATGACGCGATGAAGCGCTTTCTTTGCGCCCTTTCCCTCCCGGAGGATCCGGAGGAAAAGGCGCTTGCGCTTGCCCGCGCCGTGCACGGACACATGCACTATCTCCCGGGTGTCACCGGCATCTCCACGCGGGCATCCGAGGCCTTTTCCGCCCGCCGGGGCGTCTGTCAGGACTTTGCCCATATCTACCTTTCCCTTGCCCGTGCCGCCTCTCTTCCCGCCCGGTATGTCAACGGGCTGGTGCTGGGAGAGGGTGCCAGCCACGCCTGGTGCGAGGTCCTGCTCGGCGGCGTCTGGACCGGCGTCGACCCGACCCGCGGCTGCCTCTGCGGCGACGACTATATCCGTTTCAACATCGGCCGTGACTATCGGGACTGCCCGATGGAGCGCGGCATTTTCACCGGCACCGCGCAGCAGGCCCAGCAGGTCTCCATGCGTGTGTCAGCCCAAAACGCACAATAGAGGAGGACCTTCATGGTCGAAGAAGTTGTAACCGTCCCGCTTGCCGTGCATGAGGATCTCATGATCCGGAAAAATCGCATCGGGACAGCCGGCAAGCGTCTCTGCATCGTCACCGGAACGCACGGCGACGAACTGGAGGGGCAATATGTTGCCTGGAAGCTCGGAAATGTTCTCAACGCCTCCCCCGAGCATCTTCACGGCATCGTCGACATTTATCCCGCCACCAATCCCCTCGGCATCTCCACGATGACCCGAGGCATCCCGCAGTTCGACCTGGACATGAACCGCACCTTTCCCGGCAACGAGAACGGCGCCCAGACGGAATACGTGGCTAGCCAGATCATCCAGGACATTCAGGGCGCCGATGTCTGCATTGACATTCACGCCAGCAACATCTACCTGCGGGAAGTGCCCCAGGTGCGCATCAATGAGATCTCGGCCGACCGGCTCATCCCGCTCGCAAAATACCTGAACATGAACCTTCTCTGGGTCCATGCCGCTGCCACGGTTCTGGAGTCCACGCTCGCCTACAGCCTCAACGCGCTCGACACGCCCTGCCTGGTCGTGGAAATGGGCGTCGGCAACCGCATCACGCGCGCCTACGGCGAGCAGCTGATCAACGGCATCCTGAACCTGATGGTACATCTGGAAATGTGGGATGCGCCCGTTGTTCCGGTCGCCCCTCCGATCATCAGCCGCGACGGGCACGTCTCCTTCATCAATGCCGCCTTTCCGGGGATCTTCTTCCCGAGCGTCGATCACGGCGTCACGGTGACGCAGGGGCAGGAGATCGGTGTCATCGCCGATCCGCTCACCGGCACGGTCCGCAGCACGGTCGTCTCCCCAGCCACCGGCCTGCTTTTCACGCTGCGCGAGTATCCGCTCGTCTATGAGGGCTCTCTGATCGCCCGTATCCTGGGAGGCTGATAAAATGAAAGAACTGTCGCTTTTTACGATCGAGTCCCCCTACCGTCAGCCTCTGGCCGTCAAAGCCTGGCAATTCGGCGATCCCGGAAAGCGGTCGCTCGCCGTGGTCGGTGCGCTCCGCGGAAACGAGATCCAGCAGATGTTCATCTGCGCACGCCTCGTTCAGACGCTGAAAAAGCTGGAAGCGGACGGTCTGCTCTCCCCGGAGTGCGGCATCCTCGTCGTCCCCTGCGCCAACCGGTTCTCCATGAACGTCGGCAGCCGCTTCTGGGCCGCCGACCATACGGATATCAACCGCATGTTTCCCGGCTACAATCTCGGCGAGACGACCCAGCGCATCGCCGACCGGCTCTTCCACTCCCTGCAGGGCTACGAATACGGCATTCACCTTGCGAGCTTCTATCTCCCGGGCGATTATGCGCCCCATGTACGCGTCATGCATACGGGCTTCGAAGATCTCGATTCCGCGCGGGACTTTGCTCTTCCGCATATCATTCTCCGCGATCCCCAGCCCTACGACACGACGACGCTCAACTATAACTGGCAGATCTGGTCTACGCAGGCCGTCTCCCTCTACAGCTCGGAGACGGACCATATCGATTCGCTTTCCGCGGGAGCCGTCCTCGACGCGATCCTCCGTTTCCTCCACAGAAAGGGGCTTTCCCTGTATGACGTCCCCGATCCCGGTTCCGTTTCCTCCGTTGTCGTGGAAAAGGAGATGAAGACCGTGCATTCCTCCTTCGGCGGTCTCTTCTTCCGCAAGGCCTCTCCCGGAGATTCCGTAGCATTCGGTGCTCCGCTCGCCGAGATCCTCGACCCCTGCACCTGCGAAGCCGAGGAGCAGCTTCTCGCCCCCTGCAGCGGCCGGATCTTCTTTGCCCACAAGGAAGGCCTGATCGCTGGGCATGAGATTGCCTTCCGCATCATTGAAGAATAAGTTTTCCCCCGAATCGAAAGATCCCGGAACCGAGGCTTTTTTCAAAGCCGGTCCGGGATCTCTTATTTTTTACAGATTGGCCTTTTCCATCAGCCGGATCAGAACGCGGATGCCCTGAAGATAGGTGCGCACGGCGATCCTCTCGTTGGTCCCGTGCACGCCGCGCCGCGTCTCCTCCTCGTCGGAGAGGAAGGGCGTGCATCGCAGGCAGGTGTCGCAGATGCTCTCGTACTGATGCGCATCCGTCGCTCCCGCGGTGATCGACGGGATAAAGCGGACCTCCGGATAGAAGTGCTCCATGGCCTTCTTCAGCAGCGCATAGCCGAGTCCGTCGATGCGGGCGACGGCAGAGGCGTTGTTCGCCTGCAGATACCGCATTTTTACCGTCTCGTCCTTCACGCTCTCCCGGCAGTGCCGGAAGACGGACTCCACGCTGTCCTGCTCCGAAAGGCGGAAGTTGATCACCGCCGCCATGTTCTGCGGCATGACGTTGCAGGCGGCGCTGCCGCCCCGGATCATCGTCGGGGCGATCGTCGTCGTAACATAGGGGAACAGCGCAGGCACGGTGCGGCAGTAGTCGGCGATCGCCTGCGCGTTTCCGTCCACATCCCGGCAGAGCGTGCGCAGCGGCTCCTCGGTGATAGAGGGAGCAAGCGTGCGGAAGGTCTCCCGCAGGGCCGTAGGCAGAGCGGTCGGGAAAGGATGGCGCGTGATATCGGCAATCGCGCACGCGAGATGCTCGAGCGACGTCCCGCCGAACGGTCTGGAGGAATGTCCGCCCCGGCTCTCCGCGGAGAGCTCCAGGTCGGCATAGCCCTTCTCCATCAGCCGGATCTCCGACACGGCAATCTCCGGTGCTCCGAAGCTCGCTCCGGAGCCTACGCTTCCTCCGCCCTCGTCGAGCAGGAACTCCAGCGTAACGCCGCGCCTCTGCAGCTCCCGGGCAAGAGCGAGCGCGCCCTCATTGGTCGTCTCCTCGTCCTCTCCGAAGGCGAGATACGCCGTGCGGCGGAAGGCTGCACCGTGCGAGAGCAGATATTCGGCCGCCTCCAGCACGCCGAAGACCTGGTTTTTGATGTCGAGCGTCCCTCTTCCCCAGATATAGCCCTCTTCGACGGCTCCGGAAAAGGCGCCGTAGCTCCAGTCCTTCTCCGTCCCCTCCACCACGGGGACGACGTCCTGGTGGGACATATAGAGGCACGGCCGCAGCGACGCATCCGTGCCGGGGACCGTGATCAGCACCGAGTGCCCGATTGTTTCAAAGCTTCCCTTTTCCATGAGGCAGGGATAGCTGCGGCGCATCAGCTCCTGCAGCTTCCCGAATTCGCCGAAATCCGTCCGGCTGTGGTCGGCGTAGTTGACGGTGACGCACCTTACGGCCTCCGACAGGCGCCGGACGGCGCCCTCTCGGTCGAGCTCGGGATATTCCTCCTCGCGGCAATAAAATTCCGCTGCTTCTTTCATTCCTTTACCGCCTTGTCCTCGAGGTAGCGGCTCAGAAACTCTCGCGTGCGCTCCTCCTTCGGATTTCCGAAGATCTCCGCCGGGCTCCCCTCCTCGAGGATCACTCCCTGGTCCATGAACACGACCTTGTCGCTGACCTCCTTGGCGAAGGCCATCTCGTGCGTCACGACGATCATCGTCATTCCCGAGGCCGCGAGTCCCTTCATGACATCCAGCACCTCTCCGACGATCTCCGGGTCCAGCGCGGAGGTCGGCTCGTCGAAGAGCATGATCTCAGGCTCCATGCACAGCGCCCGCGCGATGGCCACGCGCTGCTTCTGTCCGCCGGAGAGCTTGCGGGAATCGGCGTGAATAAAGTCCTTCAGCCCGACCAGTGTCAGGTTTTTGATCGCCGTCTCCTCCGCCTGTGCCTTCGGGATCTTCTTCACGGACGTGGGGGCAAGCGTGCAGTTGTCCAGCACGTTCTTGTTGTTGAAAAGGTTGAAGCTTTGGAAGACCATGCCGATCTTCTCCCGCAGCGCGTTGAGATTGACCTTCAGATCCATCAGATCCTGTCCGTCGAACCAGATGTGGCCTCTGTCCGCCTCCTCCAGGAGGTTCAGGCAGCGCAGCAGTGTGGATTTCCCGCTGCCGGACGCTCCGATAATGCAGACGACCTCGCCCTTGTGCACCTCCAGATTGATGCCCTTGAGCACCCTGAGCTCGCCGAAGGATTTTTCCAGCTTTTCTACGCGGATGACCGTTTCGCTCATTGCTCTCTCCTCCTCAGTTCGAACTCGTGATGCCCTTGACGGGCGTATCCAGCTTCTTCCCAATCCACTTGAGGAGCAGGGAGGAGAGCCAGGTCAGGATCAGATACAAAATCGCCGCCACGCAGTAGATCTCCAGTGAGCGGAAGTAGATCCCGCTGACGGACTTGGTCGCGTACATGAGATCCATCACGCCGATAACGGACAGCACGGAGGAGTCCTTGATGTTGATGATGAATTCGTTGCCGATCGCCGGGATGGAGTTCTTGACCGCCTGCGGAAACACGACGCGGATCATCGCCTTCCAGTTGGACATGCCGAGCGACCGCGCCGCCTCCATCTGTCCCGCGTCGATCGCCTGGATGCCGCCGCGCAGCACCTCGGCGAGATACGCCGTGGAGTTGAGAGAGATCGTGCAGAGGCCGGAGATGAAAAAGCTCCAGACCTGGTTGATCTCCGTCACGGTCATTCCGCTCTTTTTGAACAGATTGAAGCCGAAATAATAGAAGATCAGCGCCTGCACCATCATCGGTGTTCCGCGGATCACGAAGATATACAGCCTTGCGAAATGATTTGCGATCCACTTGAGCACCTTGACGATCCCGTTGTCCCGCTTGCCCGGCTCCTGGATCCGGCAGAACACCATGAGGATCGACAGCAGAAACGCGATCCCCGTTCCGAGCAGCGCCAACCGGACCGTAGTCCAGATGCCGGTCAGGAGAATATCCTTCCCCTTGATGCTCATATAGATCATCGACTGCCCGAAACTCTGCGGGTTGCTCGTCATCTCGCTGCAGAGCTTCACGGTCTCCGCCAGGCGGACCGCCGCCCAGATCGCGAGGGCGCAGACCCCAAGCGCCAGAATTGCGCAGAGGGCATACTGCCCGGCCGTGAGCTTCTTCGGCTGTTTCTTTCCGTTCATAAGTCTTCCTTTCTGTTCGTTCGGCAGCATAACAAAAAGCCGGAGATCCGGCTTTTTGTCTGGCTATTCATTCTGAGGGAGGCGGATCAGGCCGGCTGCTGCTCAACGGCCGTGTTCCACATCACGTCGCGCTCCTCCTGGGGAACAGTCGCGAGCGCTTCGTTGACCAGCTCAAGCAGAGCGTCGTCGCTCTTGCGGATGCCGACGCAGGCGCCCTGTGCCGGGAGCTCGAAGCCGTCGCCCTCGCCGAAGACGATCACCTTGAAGTTCGGATTGGCTGCGAGGTAGCCGGCGGAGTTTTCATAGTTGATGACGAGAGCATCGCAGGTGCCCTGTGCCAGGCGTGCGATCATATCCGGCACGCTTGCCACGGCCGTCAGGTGGTTGACGCCATCGATCTGGTCAATGACGGTGTCAAGTGCGGTGTCCTTCTGTCCGAGGACGCTGGCGCCGCTGAAGTCCTGGATGCAGGTGGCGTCGGCATAGGGGGAATCCTGGTTGACCATCATGGAGTAGATGGTGGAGTGGTAGGCATCGGAGAAGTTGATGGCCTCGCGGCGCTCGGCCGTATCCATCATGCCGGCGATAATGGCGTCGATCTGGCCCTGGTTGAGTGCCTCAATGAGGCCGTCCCAGTCCATCTTGACGATGACGAGCTCCAGTCCGAGCTGCTCGGCAATGATGCGGGCAAACTGTACGTCGTAGCCTTCGGCATAGGCGCCCGGAACGTTCTCAATGGGAACGTTGGTCTCGGTCGCTTCGGTCTCCTGCCAGTTGTTGGGGGCGTAGGCGCATTCCATGCCGACGCGCAGCTGACCGTTCAGGGCCGCGAGCGGATCGGCCTCGCCGTCTGCAACAGCGGCGGTGCCAAGAGCAAGTACCATCGTGAGAGCCAGGATCAGGGAAAGGATTCTGCGTGCGTTCATTTTTCGGAACCTCTTTTCATAAATTGGAGACAGAGGTGCTTTTCCGATAAAAAGAAAAGCCGTAAACGCTCACAGAGCATTTACGACAGCGAATGCCTTTTTCTCTCCCTGCTGCGCAGACGGGGAAGGAAAGCGGCCGGTGACGATAACGCTCCACTTACGTGACAGTCCGCCGGATCTTCTCCGTCGGCCCAGGCAATATAACCTGCGGGAAGGCTATACCCTTCGGCGGCAGTCCCTTTGATCCGGGCGTTCCCACACGCCTTTCTCCGGACGACTCATGAATGCCGCGCCTCTATCGTTGCCGCTATCATAGCGTCCGGAGCTCCGTTCGTCAACTGTTTTTTCGCTCTCTGGAGCAGTTTTGTCAGCTTTTCTCAAATTCTTTATCGATATAAAGCGATAAATTGCACAGTTTTCACAAGGATATTTATTCCTTGCTCATCCGACAGATCTGATTGCGCTCCTTTAAGAAACTTTGACACGCTGAAGCATACCCGGAACATCTCCACCGCCACGCTCAACGATATCTGCAATATGTTGAACTGTACTCCGAATGATGTCATCCGTTATCTTCCGGATAATAAATAACAGACACTGCTTTTGGAAAGCTAGTGTCTGCTATTTGTATTTGCCGTTTGTTGACAAATATAATTCTATTTGTTATACTCATTTTGTCAGGAGTGTAAGTATGAAGCCTTACACATCCAAAGAGGTGATTGCTGCTCTTCTTGCCGACGGCTGGTACGAGGTCAATTGTGTAGGAAGCCATCATCAGTTCAAGCATCCGGTCAAACCCGGCCGCGTTACGGTGAAAAGCCCCTGCAAGGATATTCCCCGTAAAACGCTCGACAGTATCGAACGGCAGTCCGGGCTGAGATTTCGTTGATCTCAGCCTCCCTCCTGACCTTTATTTTGTCCTGAACAGGAGGAATCTTTTATGAAATTGCCGGCATATTATTACTATCCTGCAATCTTCTCCCGTCTTCCCGGAGAAGAGATCTCGGTCTATTTCCCCGATCTTGATGCGGCTACCAGCGGGGAAGACGATGCCGATGCCCTGATCTCGGCGCGCGAGCTTCTCGGCATTACGCTCTCCGGTCTGGAGGAAGACGGGGAACCGATTCCTTCGCCGACGGCTCTGTGCAACCTGACGCTCGCCGAGCATGAAACGGCCGGAATTATTGACGTCTACATGCCTTCGATCCGTCAGGCGAATGTGACCCGTTCGGTCAATCGTACGGTCACGCTCCCCGCCTGGCTGAATGCGAAAGCCCAGGAGCACAACATCAATTTCTCACAGGTCCTGCAGCGTGCGCTCATAGAGCAGCTGGATGCCGCAAGATAATGGGTATTCCCCCTTTTACCCTTTTCCCCCTCACTCAATAAAATATTAGGTGGGTAAGAGGGTAAGAGGGTAAGAGGGTAAGAACCCCGGGCAGCGCGCCGCTTTGAGGCGCCGAGGCCCGGGGTTCTTTTTATTTCCGGAGCGCTTCCTCCGCGGCCGCCTGCACGCGCTCGACGGTCTCCTCGAGGGTGGCCTGCTCGGTGAAGAAGGGCTCCGCCGTTTCCTCGATGAGCGTGATGAGCTCCTCATAGTCGTCCGAAAGGGCCGTTGCCGTCGTCACCAGGTTCCGGAGCTTTTCGGCTTTATTTTCGGAGATCGGGTAGAGATAGACGGTCGTCCAGTTGCTGAGGTAGATCTCGCCGGTGCTGACGATGAGCGGCTCGCCGGTTTTATCGTCGGTCTCGATCTCACCCTTTTTGTCCAGCACGTAGTCAAACTCCATCTGCTCCGCCAGCTGCTCTTCAAAGAGCGTGCGGTTCGTTGGGAAATACGGCAGCGTTTTTTGATAATCCTTCATGAAGAAGATCCGCAGGAACTGCCAGGCAGCCTCCTTGTCCTTGCAGGAGGCGCTCATGGCGAGATTCTCGCCGGATTCCAGAGTCGAGATCGTGAGCAGATTTCCGCTGCCCTCCGCGGTCGGGTAGCCCTTGTAGCTGAACTCTCCGCCGAATTCATATCCGCAGAGCGCCGCGTCCTCCATGCTGCAGATGGTCTCCGTGAGCAGCAGCTGCCGGCCGCCGCGAAGGCGCAGGTCGGAGGCGTCCGAGGCGCTCCAGGTGCCGTTGTAATCGTATTCGCTGCGGAAGTTCCGCGCAAAGCTCAGGATCTGCCGGAACTCCTCCGTGCGAAATTCGCATGTTCCGTCCCCGTTCAAAAGACGTCCCAGCGAGGCGTGCAGGCAGGCGCGCAGCACGTCGCTCCGCGTCGTCGTGAGGTCAAAGGCGTCCGTTCCGATGCCCTGGGCGCTCCAGGCGGCGAGCAGCTCGTCGTAGGTCCAGCCGGCCGCATCTCCCGTGGGGGAGCTGAGCCCCATGGCCGTGTCGACGGTGAAGCCCGCGCAGGTCGAATAAAGTCCGCCGTTGATCTCCGAGGCCTCCAAAAGATTGGAGAAGAACTGGTGCCGGCTCAGCTGCGCATCGCGGTCGAGATAGGGATAGAGATCCTCCAGCGCTCCCGCCTCCGCAAGCGTCCGGCGCTTTGCGGTGTCGACGACGAGCAGATCCGCCTCTTCGCTTTCTCCTTCCACGAGCTCGATCACGATGCCGTCCGCCTCCGCATTGAAGGCGAGAACGGCATTTTTCAGCCGCGCTCCGGCGTTTTCCGCCGCCAGCGTGAGCACGGTCGGCACCTGCTCCGGCTCTTCGTAAAGGACCTCCTTGACCTCTGCCACGGAGACGCTTACGCTGCCCCCCTCCGCCTCTTCGGCGATGAGGAAGCTCCATCCCGTCTCATTTTTTCGAAGCGGAGAGCAGATGTTCTCCCCGGCGATCCCGAGCGCCTCCCGGCTGCACTCCTCCGGCCAGGCGTCGCCCTCGCAGCTTTTTTGGAACTGCTCGGCGTCCTCGGGGCTGACGGAGCGGCAGGAGAGCTCTCTTCCGGTCACGCTGAGCTCCCGGATGTACCACCTTGTCTCATACTCATAGTAGTTCTTTGCCGGGTCATAGCTGCCCCGGTCGGCCGGGACGCTGTTTCCGCTCACGGTCGCGGATTCGAGCGTTTCGAGCTTCCCGTCCTCGCTCTTCCGCATCGCGCAGATCCGGCTCACGGAGGCAAAGCTCTTCCACCCTCCGGTATTCTCCTCGGCTGGGAGCATCTCATAGTCCGTCAGCTCGCGCACCCGCCCGTCCGCAGTCAGGAACCAGAGCTTTTCCTCGACGATGTCGTACCGCCCGTCGTTCGTCGCCGTGCGGCCCTTGCGTTTTGCCTCGTTGACGACGCTCTCGGGGATATTTTCTCCGGTCTTCTCCGCCGTCACGGCATAGAAGCCGTTCTCCGTCGCGCACAGGCCCGAAAAGCCGGCGGAAAACGTCCCCGCTTCCGTATACGAGGTCTCATAACCCCGCACGGGCGCGAACGTTTCCTCCGGCTCCGGTGTCTCCGCGGTCTCCGGCTGCGCGCCGCAGGCAGAAAGAGCCAGCAGCGCCGCCGTTGCCGCGGTCAGGAATATTCTTTTTTTCCTCCGGTTCAGCCGCATCCGCCGCAGCAGCTCTCGCCGCCGCCGTGGCAGCCGCCCCCGCAGCCTCCGCAGCCCCCGCCGCAGGTGCCGCCCGCCTGAATGGGCAGCTGCCCGGTGACGAGCATGTCCGCAGCCGTGTCCGCGTCTCCACAGTAGCCGGGAACGGGCAGAATGCGGTATTCCATCAGCAGGTCATAGGCCTCCTGGCCCATATTGCCGCAGATCACGGCGTCGACGCCATGCTCCCGCATCAGCTCCGCCATCGCCTGATGGCCGTGGCGGTCCGAGCAGTCCAGCAGCGTCTTCGTCACCTGGCTGACGTCCTCTCCGTCATAGACATAGAGGGCGAACATCGTTGCGTGGCCAAAGTGTTCTCCGATCTCTCCGTTGTCGTAAGCGACAGCAATGGTTGCCGTTTCCATCGTTCAGTTCCTCTTTTCGATAAAGTCCGCCATCGGCGCGATATATTCTCCGTTCACGCTCTCGACCTGGCCCGCGTCGACGAGGGCGGCGATCTTCGGGTCGATAGGCAGGCGCGCCGTCTGCGGAATGCCGAATTCCTCCGCTGCGGCCGCGACCTTGCTCTCTCCGAAGATGGCGTGCTCCTTCCCGCAGTCCGGGCATTTGAAGTAGGACATGTTCTCCACGATTCCGAGCACGGGGATCTTCATCAGATTCGCCATCTTGACGGCCTTCGCCACGATCATGCTCACGAGCTCCTGCGGGCTCGTCACAATGATGATCCCGTCCACGGGGAGCGACTGGAACACCGTCAGCGGCACGTCGCCTGTTCCGGGAGGCATGTCGACGAACATATAGTCCACGTCGTCCCACAGCACATCCGTCCAGAACTGCGTCACCGCTCCCGCGATGACCGGCCCGCGCCAGACGACGGGATCCGTGTCGTTCTCAAGGATCAGGTTGATGCTCATCAGCTGCGTGCCCTTCTCCGTCAGCACGGGGAAGAGGCTCTCGCCGTCGGAGGTCGCCTTCTCCCGGACGCCGAAGGATTTCGGCACGGAAGGTCCGGTAATGTCCGCGTCCAGCACGGCCGCGCGGTAGCCGCGGCGCTGCATCTCGGAGGCCAGCAGGCACGTCACCAGAGACTTGCCGACGCCTCCCTTGCCGCTGACAACGGCGATCACCTTTTTTACGCTTGCGCCCTCGCGCAGATGCTTCCGGAAGTCCTCCGGCTCGGAGCACTTGGAGCTGCAGCTGCTGCAGTCATGGTTGCAGTTTTCGCTCATATATTCCACCTCTGTTTTTTTCTTTCAAAATATTGCCCGGCTATTATACCCGATTCCCTGAGAAAAAGCAAACCCGCAGCCTGCTTTTGAAAAAACATTTTTAAAGGCCGCAGTTGTATATTGCGTTTTTTGTCGCTTTCGTCTAAAATAGCAGCAGGTTCCGCCTTCGGGCAAACTAAAAAATAAAAAAAATAGAGGTATGTCGCCATGATCATGAATTGCGATAAGTATGTCGGCCCCTGCAAATGCGGGCTCACGCATACGATGGAAACCAAGAAGATCGTTGTGGAATACAACGCCATTGCCAACTTCTGGCAGTACATGGCCGATGTCGGCCTAGCGGACAAGCGCGTTGCCGTCGTCACGGATGAGGTGATCTACAAGCTCACCGAAGGCAAGCACATCGAAGGCGAAAATGTCCAGACGATCGTTCTCCCCTCCAAGGGCCTCCGCGCAGAGGACGTCCTGATTGAAGACTTTATGACCAAGCTTGACAAGCCCGATGTCATCGTCGCCTACGGTGCCGGCACGATCATGGACTTCGGCCGTTACCCCGGCCAGAAGCTCGGCATCCCCTTTGTCGCCGTCCCGACGCTCGCCAGCTCCGACGGCTTCACGGCCAGCATCTGCTCCGCCATCATGAACGGTCAGAAGAAGTCCGTCAAGATGATCGCCCCGATCCTCGTCGTCTGCGACCTGGACATCGTCAAGGGTGCCCCGATGCGCCTCGTGACGAGCGGCGTCAATGACATTCTCGCCAAGTACATCTCCATTGCCGACTGGAAGATTGCTTCCATGGTCGCCGGCGAGCGCTGGTGCGACATGGTCGCCGGCCTTGCCCAGGAAGCTCTCGATATCATGCGCCCGGCCGCCGACAAGCTCGCCGCCACCGGCGAGGTCGACCATGAGGCCATGGCCATGGCCCAGATGATCTCCGGTCTCACGATGCAGCTTTGGGAGAACTCCCGCGCTGCCTCCGGCGCCGAGCACCTGATCGCGCACCTTGTTGAGATGCATCCGCCGCGCTTTGAGCAGGCCGAAGGCATCCACGGCGAGTGCGTCGGCGTCGGCACCTTCGCCTGCGTCAAGGAATATCACCGCATCGGAAAGCTGCAGCCGCGCGCCAAGAAGTACGAGCCGCTCTCCGAGACCTGGATCCGCGAGAAGTTCGGTGACCGTCTGGCTGACGGCATCATCAAGGAGAACGCCAACGATGTCCTCGCCACCTTCGACCCGCAGACGATCGTGGATCACTGGGCCGACATTCAGGCGATCATCGATGAGATCCCGTCCGTGGAAGAGATGGATCAGCTCTACAGCGCCATCGGCGCCAAGTATCTCCCCGAACACATCGGCATCGATCCCTCCCTCTCCGAAGAGATCCTTCCGATCTCCGCCGCCATCCGCAACCGTCTCACGCTCGTCCGCATGGAGCGCGTCCTCGATTTCGACTGATTTTTTCTTTCTTCCGGCTCCCTTCACGGGGAGCCGGATTTTTCCTGTTGACATTCCGGAATTCCTGTGCTATCATAAGAAAGCTCGAGAGAGCAAAGTGAATATCGCGGGGTAGAGCAGTTGGCAGCTCGTCGGGCTCATAACCCGGAGGTCGTTGGTTCGAATCCTTCCCCCGCAACTAAGAAAACCGTCTTTTTTCGATAAAAAGACGGTTTTTTCGTACTTTTTGGCTTGATTTCATTTGCCGATTTTCCCCGTTGACGGACAATTGACGGACAATTTCCGAATTTTTTTGACGGACAAGCCCTATTTTTTGACGGACAGAGCCCTCCCCCCTTTGGAAATTTCCCCGTCCGGATATAGAGACGTCCCCCTGACATCGGTGTCCCCGTATAGACACGGAGAAAAGCGAGGGGGGGGAGTCGAGTATACGTCCCCAAAAACGGGGAGAAAATTTTCGAGCTTCACAAAATTCTCAGGGAATGGCACTCGGTCTTTGAGAGTCGTCCTCGTGTCATTGGTAGGGGGGCTATAGGACGAGCCGTGTGTATAATCAATCTCCGGACAGCGGTGAGAGGAGCGTCCTCTTTCCGTCAGGAATAGGGGGAGTCTTAACCCCTCCCCCCTATTCCAAAAAATGCTTATGCAGTCCACGAGTCAAATCAATCTCCGGACAGCGGTGGTCAGGACGTCGTCTCCTGTTTCCTGATAGGGGCTCTCAGACTCACAGCGTGTGCCTGATCTCGTTGAGATCGATCATAATCGAGTAAAGCGTCTGAAACACACAGACTCCGCTGTTCCGACTGATCTCCCGCCAAAGAGCACAGTTCTCCTCGTCACACAGTCTGACGTCGTCTCCGTCTTCGTTTCTCCCGCTCGCTTTGAAGGGACAATTCACACAATCACCTCCTCCCTTCTGAGCTTGTGCAAAATGTGCATTTTCAATGTATCCCTTCACGAGAATGAAATATTTTTTCGATACATAGATTTTGCACATTTTGCACATTTGCCTGTGAGATCAGTCTCCGGAGCTCCCGTCGTAGAAGCTGACAGACTGTGAGAGAAGAGACTCGTCAATCGAATATCCCCTGATCACGTTCCGGACTGTCTGTCCTGAGATTGTTCCTGAAGGATAGAGGAGTCCTTTGCTCCGGAGCTCGTCGAGGAAGTTGCTCTTGTTCTCGACTCCATATCCGTTGTCGTGACACCACGAGGAGAATACTTCATAAGCCCGCTTTGCTGATATCGTGGACGTCTTGTCCGGGATCAGACAGTCCTGAATGAAACAGCGGAGCTTGTCTGACTTCTCCCTATACTCAGCCGTCGCTCTGATCACGCTCTCCGGAGGAGTCAGCGTCTCGTCGTCTTCCTGATAGAGTCTCAGTCCGTCGAGAGCCCAATTGAATATCCCTGACAGATTCGCCTGAGAGCGGAGCTTTGTCTTCAGGTGGACGTCTTGCTCCTCCGGTTCGAAGTGACGATCAAACGTCACGACGTGGACTCTCTGAGAAGAGAAGAGCGTGTCGTCCGTGACTACCGGGAGGAAGTTCGTGTTGATCAGGAGCTTGAAGACAGGCACAAACTCAAACTCCCGCTCCTGAAGGTGTCTCGCTGTGATTTTGTCCCCTCCGGTCATTCCCTTCACGAGAGCCGTGTCAAACTTCATCCTCTTTGGAGGTTCGGCACAATGCACAAGACGGACTCCCGCAAGACGGGCAATATCTCCGGACGCTTGACGGCTGTTTCTGTCCTTTTGTTGTGCGAGCGTCTCAGGCATGATATGAGCTCCATAATCTCCGAAGAGATACTCGAGCGTGTCGAGGAGCGTGGATTTTCCGTTTCGAGTCGTGCTCCCGTAAAGCATATAAAACTCCTCCTGAGGAGCTTCGCCCAAAAGGGAATAGCCGAAAATCTCCTGAAGATAGAGAGCTTTCTGTGAGTCGTCGAGCATGATCTCCCGGAGGAATTTCTCGAAGTCCGGAGACGTTGCTTCCGGGTCGTAAAGGACGTTGCTTACTTTGGACAGGAGGAGAGAAGGATCATGCTCTATCCGCTCATGAGTCCGGAGATTAATCACGCAATTCTGACAGTTGAAGAGATAGGGATCAGAGTCGAAGTCCTCCGTCTCAGTCGGGACAAAGTCACGAGCGTCTTTGATCATGATCTCCCTCCTCCGTCTGTCCTGAAGCTTCGAGACGAAGTCCGTGTAATGCTTATCCGCAACGTCAGCGGAATAAATCAGGAGCGAGCGGGCAAGAAGCTTTGCGAGTCGCTCGACTGACATTCCTTCAGCGTCCCTCCTCCAAAGAATTCCTGTGTAACTCATCCATGAGCGGGACGTTGTATTGTACCGGGCGACTTCCTGAAAGACGTCCGCAAAGAGCCGGGCGACGGAGATATCATCTTGCTTCGAATAGAGCTCATTGTGAGCGGGATCAAGCCCTCTGACGGCTTGTAGGACGAGTCCGGGACTCGTTTTACCATGTGGAAAGAAAGACTCTTTCAAAACTTTCTTGCTCCTCCTTCTGTTTTCTCTTAACGAATTCTGTCAACGTCTCTCCGACGTGAGCACAAGCGTTTTGAATCGTCGAGACTCGATAGTCCTCCCTCTCCCATTTGCTTCGATAGAGTCCGGAGCTCCGAAAGATTCTGTCAATCGTGACGGGATCAGCGTCAGTCCAAAAGGCAAGAAGCACACAGAGAGCGGAGTCCGCTTCAGATTGGCTCCCATATCCCTTCCAATCTCCGGAGAAGAGCCGGGAGAAAACTCCCCCGTGCTCTGAAGCTTTCCGGACGATCCATTGATCGTCGTGACTGAGCGGGATTTGTGGGACGTCGTGCTGACTGATCTTCTTGTCCGGTGTCTTGTAACGCACGAAGCAATAGTCGAGAGCGTCCTGACAATTGCTGATCTCAGCCGGGACGAGAGCGTCTCCTGTCATCGCACAAAAGCGAGCTTTGGAATACATCTCGACTCCGTTTGTGCTGTTTTTGAAGCTTCGAGGAATCGTCCCAAAGGCTAAGATGTGAAGTCCTGTCCCGCTTTGGCTCTTCTCGATATACGTCGAGCTCCCAAAAGCTTTGAGGACGTCTTCTCCTCGAGCGTCGAGTTCTCCCTCCTCATCGATACAATGATCAACGTCGGTGAAGACGATCCCGCTCTCCGGATCGATCACGACTCCGACTCCGTCATAGAAGTCCGTGTGAGCTTCGTACTTCTCCCACGTCCGGGAGAATGTGCTCCACGTCGTCGGATTCGTGGAGCTCGCTCGTCCGTCGTAAAGAGCCGAATACGGGACTTTCGTGAGCCGTCCGTCCCGCTCCTCGAGTCTCCAAAGAATCCACACAGGCATAGACTGAAGGTTATTCGGGAAATAAGGATTGCTGATCATCTGTCCCCTCCTCTCCCAATTGTTTCAGGACTTTTCTCACAGGCTCGAGCTCTTTCGCCCCTGTCCGGATTCGTGACTTAGCCCGGTTATAGTAACGTCGGAGCTCGCTCGAAGTCGTCGGGATAAAATATCCGGACGTGCTCGCAATGATATTCCCGGCACAACGAGCGGACTCGATAAGCTTTCGGACGTCCCGCTCGCTGATTCCCATAAAGGACGCAAGCTGAGACATTGCAATTGCATTCTCTTCTCCGTCCGGAATCATTGAGAGGAGTCGCTCGAATTTGTTCCCCTCGTATTTGTTCAATCCAAAGAGAAGCTCAGACATTGCTCTCCTCCTCTCCATTGAGGAAGTCGCAAAGTTTCCGGAAGTTGACCAAGTATTTTGCCCCGCTCCGGATATGGACGATTTTCTTCTGAAGGCACAGCGTCCGGAGGAGCTCATAACTGAGCCCTGTCCGTCGTGACGCTTCTTTGAGCGGGATCATTTCGGGAATCTCGAAGTCAGTCGTCATCATCGTCTTCCTCCTCGCACACGAGCGGGAATACTGTGCAATACATCCCGGCTCTGATTGCAATCTGAAGGAGTCTGATCACGTCCACGAAGTCCGAAAGTTCGAGACGGACAGCGTCGAACTGTGAGTTTGGCACGTCCTCGACTACGACTCCGAAAAAGCCCTCAGGAGCGTCCTCTAAGACGTTTTCAGCCGTCGGACGAGTATTTTCACGTCCCACGCTCAGAAGCGTCCTGAGAGTGTCCTGAAGCTCCTGAGTGGACTCGAAATTGAGATCAAATTTCACTCGCTCCGTCCCTCCTCCTCAATAATCCTGACGAGCTCGTCCTGATCCTCTTCCGGGAGTTCCTCCCGGAGCTTTCGGGACAGCGTGAATTCGCTGACTCCCATTTTCTTTGCAAGCTCCCAGTTCTTCATGTTGTGAAGCATGAGAGCGACTCTGACTCTGTAATTTGGCAAATTCCAAATCCTCCCTGATTTTCTATAGCAACAAGTTGCTGTTGATTTTTGAGCTCGTGTGTGTTATAACACATAACGAGATATGTAATCAATTTCCAATTTCTTCTCATTCAAGGAGGACGAAAACTTGAAAAATAGTAATTTAGAACAAATCCCGAATTCAATCGGAGGAAGACTCCTCGAGCTCCGGAAGGAGCATGATCTCACACAGACAGACGTCGCAAATGCAATCGGAGTAACTCTGAAGACGTATTGGATTTGGGAGCGGGACGAGAAGGAGCAATTGCCTTCGACGGACAGTCTGATCAGGCTCTCCCGGCTCTACGACGTCAGCGTCGATTATTTGCTCTGTCTGACTCCCTATAGACACATTGACAACGAAGCAATCTCTGCTCTCACAGGGCTCACAGACGGCTCTATAGAAGCTCTCAGAGCTTTGTCTAAGGCTCACGAGGTAAAATATGATCCCTACGAAGCAAAGCTCGCAATCAGTCTTAAAATGCTCAATTTCATGCTCGAGGATATGCTCCCGGAGCTCCGGAAATACGAAAAGGACTCCTTACACTATGTCAGTTCCCTCTTTGCTGACATTTGGGAATATGCCAACGGAGCGAGCGTCAGAGCGACGTCCTCCCTCCCTGAGCCGATTTTCACATCTAAGGAGAAATATGAGAGCTACAGGAAGACTCGTGACTTTGAAGAGAAGTTTGTTCACTTCGAATTATCCGACGGCTCAGGAATCGTGTATTCCGTCGAGAAGCTCTATAGGCAAGAGCTTATGAATAACATCCGGAATTATCTCGAATACTTCACGAAAAAAGTTGAGGAGGAAAAAGATCATGGCTGAGATCAGACAGAGAGGAAGCACATATCAAATCAGCGTCTTTTTGGGACGTGACGAGGATCAGAAGAAAATCTATAAGCGGACGACGTTCACTCCCACAGCGACGACTCCAAAGGCAATCGAGAAGGAAGTCCGAAAGTTTGCCGACGACTTCGAGAAGCGAGCCAAAGAGGGAGACGTCCTCGACGGAGAGTCCCTGACGTTTCAGAAGTTTGTCCCCGTGTGGGAGGAAGGCTATTGCTCGAAGCTCTCTCAGCGAGTCCGGGACGACTACGTCCGGACAATCCGGGCTTATTTCCTCCCGGCTTTCGGATTCATGAAGCTGAGCTCAATCAAGTCCGTCCACATTGACAGAGTCCTCAATGAAATGAAGGATCAGGGGAAAGCTCCGAAGACAATCCACAACGTCTTCACGGCGATTAGCTCCGTCATGAAGTATGCCTTCAGAAAAGGTCTGATTCGTGAAAACCCCTGTCTCCGGTGTGATCCGCTCCCGGCTGTGGAGCGGGACAACGAGCTCCATTACTTCACAGTCGAGCAAGCAAAGACGTTCCTGAAGGCTCTGACGCTCGAATACGAGGAGACGAGAGCTCCCGTCACAAGACATCTGAAAGACGGAAAGACGCTCGAGATTCAGGGCTATACCATGCATGATAAGATTTCCCCTCAATGGGAGGTTTATTTCTCCCTCGCAATTTACGGAGGTTTCCGGAGAGGAGAGCTCATCGCTCTGACGTGGGAGGACGTTGACTTTGACAAGAGGACGATCAATATCGAGAAGGCAATCTCCCGGACAGAGTCCTCTCAGATAGTCAAAGCTCCGAAGACAAAGGCGGGATATCGTGAGATCATTCTCCCCTCCGAATGTTTCCGACTCCTGAGAGCGTGGAGATCAGAGGAGCTCCGTCTCGCTCTGAATTTGGGGACAGCGTGGAAGGGATATCGAGACGACGACTTCGACAAGAATCACGTCTTCATCTCCACGAGCGACGGGACTCGAATGAGCGTCGATTCCCCCACTCACAAGTTTCAGGAAGTCATTGAGCTCTACAACACACAGAAGGCACACAAAGAGGAGGAGAAGCTCCCGAAGATCAGACTCCATGATCTCAGGCACACGTCAGCGACTCTCCTTCTTGCGAATCATTGTGACATAGAGACAGTCTCGAAGCGTTTGGGGCATAGCAAAGCGTCAATCACGCTCGACGTCTACGGACACGCAATGGAGGAAATGGACAGGAAAGCTTCGGAGACTCTCGAGAAGCTCTTCTCCGTCGGATAAGGATCAGAAAATCCCGCTCCGGTTATGCCGGGAGCGGGATTTGCATATCCTCCCTAAAAATGAATATTTTGATCTCATTTTTTGGTTTATGCATTTTTCGGACGTCCTGAATTATGCATAATTCGAGTAAAGCTCAACTTTACGCAATTATAGTTGTTTATCCCCTATTTTAATCGACTTTTCGCAATAAAAGTTGCGTATAAATCTCGCATAATACATATTGAGCGAGATTTTTTCGAGATTCCCTCTTTTTCGAGCTCGCTCCCGTGTTTTTCGGGATTTTAGGATTTTGAGACTCATGTATATTCTTTGACTGTGGGGGGAATTTGTGGAATAATGCAGTTGGAAGGACGTGTCCGGTATCCTCACAGTCCTCTCCCCCCTCCTGATCTCTATATCTCTCACAATTGGGAGTCCCTGAGGAGAAGCTGTCCGCTGACGGACATTTGACGGACAAATTTGAAAAAAAGCACAAAAAGCCAAAGAGAGATATGCAAAGAAAAGTTATCATAAACGCAATTTTATTAAGAAATAGATCACTTTTTGAAGAGATAGACGGAGATAGAGGAAGTCGAAAAACAGTCTCATAACCCGGAGGTCGTTGGTTCGAATCCTTCCCCCGCAACTAAGAAAACCGTCTTTTCTCGAAGAAAAGGCGGTTTGTTTATTCTCTGATCAACGTCCGGAGGTTTCCTATGAAGATTCTCTACCACGGCCACGCCTGCTTTGAGCTCCGTTCCTCCGAAGGCTCCGCCGTTTTTGACCCCTATGCCCCCGGCAAGGTCCCCGGGCTCGTGCTCCCCGCCCTGCGCTCGGACCGCGTCTTCTGCAGCCACGGCCATGCGGACCATGCCTATGCCGAGGGCGTTGCCCTCACCGGCGAGGAGCCGTCCTACCGTGTGGAGACCTTCCCTGCCTTCCATGACCACGAAGGCGGCCGCAAGCGTGGCTCCAATACCGTCACGGTGATCACGGCCGAAGGGCTCCGCGTGGTCCACTGCGGCGATCTCGGCCATCCGCTCTCTGCCGAGCTGGCGGGCGCCATCGGCCCGGCCGACGTTCTGATGGTTCCGGTTGGCGGCTATTATACGATCGGCGCCGAGGAGGCAGCCGGCGTCTGCGAGGCTCTTCAGGCGAAGCTCATCCTCCCGATGCACTGCCGCACCTCCTCCGCAGGCTACGATGTTCTCTCTCCGGTCGCGGACTTTCTGCGTCTCTTCCCTGCCGAGGAAGTGCTCACCCTCGAAGAGGATGCTTTGGAAGTGACTCTTACGGAGCGCCGGCAGGTCGTCCTCTTCCCCTCCATCCGCTGAGCAGCGCATATGGAAGATCTTACGCTTCGCGCGCCCGGCGCCGTCTCCCTCTCTTCGTACCGGGAGCAGGAAGATGTCCGCCGCCTTGACCTGACCGGCTCCGGCCTCGATGATGTCATCACCTGCAAGCTGCTCGCCGAGCTCGGCGAATACGCCACCCTGACGGGGATCCAGAGCGAGCTTCTCTCCGACGGGAATGTCCTTCTCGATCTTGCCGGCGGCCTTTTCGACGGTCTCCCCGTCCCTCTCCCCTCTTCCTCCGCCGCCTCCGACCTCGCCACGCTCACGGCCCTCAACGACAGCCTTCAGCATCTTGCCGTGCAGCAGCAGATGGCCGCGTTTGCCTCGGAGCTGGAGGAGCAGCATCAGGCCATCCGCCGCATCGAGTCCGGCCAGAAGGAGGACCGCTTCGGCGAGGTCATCGGCGCCCGGGAGCTGCTCTATATGGCCTCCCGTGCCGAGCAGGAGGAAGACCGCGTCTCCTTCACCCGCGACGCCGTCCGGCAGCTGACGCTTGCCACCGGCAAGCTGCAGGCCGCGATCCAGGCCCGCGTGCAGGCATTCGATGCCGTGCCGCGCAATCCGCTTCTGATGGCCTGGCGCATGATCTCCTCCCCGGAGGATTATGCCGAGCGGAAGGACCGGGAATATAACGAGCTCAAGGACTATGTCGACTTTCTCCGTACGGCCAACAGCCTCAAGGCCGCCGCCTATACGATGATCGGCGAGCCGAAGCTCGCCGACGAGGTCTTTGCCCTCCAAAGCTCCTTTTTCGGTTCTCTGGACCTGACAGCCGTGCAGAGCATTCAGAACATGTACAAGGAGACCGATCTCAGCGGCGAGTGGTCCTTTTCGCCGGAGCGCGCGCTGGAGCGCGACCGCAAGCGCCTTCTCTCCTCCCCCTCCGGTCCCGTCTCCGTTGAGATGACAGAAGAACAATATCGGGAGGTATTCCGCCATGATCAAAATGGAAGATCACAAGACCGCGCAGAATGATTACCGCCGCATCAGCAAGGCCGTTGACGCCGCCAAAGCCGGCGCCGCTGTGCTGGGCGTCGTTCTCATGGCAGGCGGAGCGCTTTGGAAAAAGCTGCCGAAAAAAGGGAAATAAGTCTGTCAGGCAAAAGATCGCCGCGCTCACTGCGCGGCGATCTTTTCTGCCAGGTCGTTGAGATAGACCCAGCGTTCCATTTTTTCCTCAAGCGCCTTTTCGAGTGCCTCGTGCTCCTCCGTGAGCTCCTGCAGCCGGACATAGTCGGTCGCATTCTTCTCCTGCTCCCGCTCGTTTTCCTTCTGCTTTTCCTCGAGGAGAGCAATATCCGCGTCGATGGTCTCGAATTCCCGCTGCTCCTTGAAGGAGAATTTCAGCTTCTGCATCCGCGCTCGGGCGGGAGCCGGTCTTTCCGTGCTCTCCGGCCGGGCGGGCTTTTTTCCTTTTTTCGCCTTCTCTTCCTCGAGCTCCATGTAATCCGTATAGCCTCCGTTGAAGGCGTGCAGCGTTCCCTCGCTGTCCAAAGCGAAGACGTGCCGGCAGATCCGGTCGAGGAAATACCGGTCGTGCGACACCGCCACGATGGCGCCCGGGAAGGTCTGCAGATAGTCCTCCAGGATCTCCAGCGTCGGGATGTCCAGGTCGTTGGTCGGCTCGTCGAGCAGCAGGACATTCGGGGCCGAGGCGAGGATCCCGAGCAGGAACAGCCTTCGTTTCTCGCCGCCGGAGAGTTTGTCGATCCTGCGGTGCTGCAGCGGCCCCGAAAAGAGGAACTTTTCCATCAGCTTGGAGGCCGTGAGCATTCCGTCCGCCGTCTCGATCCGGTCGCCCTGCTCGCGGACGTATTCGATGGCCGTCTGCCTTCCGTCGAGCTCCTCCGCGTGCTGGGAAAAATATCCGATCTTCACGGTCTCTCCCTGCGTGACGGTTCCCTCGTCCGGCCGGAGCCTTTCCGCCATCAGATTCAGCAGGGTGGATTTCCCGCTCCCGTTTCTTCCCACGATGCCGAGCCGGTCGTCCCGCAGCAAAATATAGCTGAAGTTTCGGATCACGCACCGCTCGCCGAAGCGTTTCGTCACGTTTTCCAGCTCGATCGTCTTCCGCCCGAGGCGGGACGAGACTGCGCGGATCTCCGCCATCTGCTCCTGCGTCTCCGGCGGGAGCTTCGCCTTCAGCGCCTCATACCGTTCCAGCCGTTCCCGGCTCTTGGTTCCGCGGGCGCAGGGCCCCTGCAGCACCCAGATGAGCTCTCTCCGGAGGATGGACTGCCTTTTGCGCTCCGAAGCCGCCTGCATCTCCTCCCGCTGCGCCTTCCCGTCAAGGTAGGCCGAGTAGCCTCCCTCGTAGAAATAGACCTTCCCGAAAGCGACCTCCGCCGTCTTCTCCGCCACGCGCTCCAGAAAATACCGGTCGTGCGTCACGAACAGGATCGCTCCCGCGAAGGCGCCGAGGTATTCCTCGAGCCAGGCGATCATTTCCGCGTCGAGATGGTTGGTCGGCTCGTCGAGGATCAGCAAATCCGCCGGCTGGACAAGGCTCGCCGCAAGAGCCACGCGCTTGCGCTGCCCGCCGGAGAGCTCCCCCATTTTCTTTCCCGCGTCCGGGATCCCCAGCCGGTTGAGGATCTCCACGGCCTCGTATTCCGCGATCGACCGCGCCGTCGGGTCGAGCCCGGCATATACCTGTTCGAGCACCGTGTTCTCCGCGTTGTCCTCCATGTTCTGCGAGAGATAGGAGATGCGCACGTTCGGATCCGTGCTGACTGCGCCGGAGTCCGGCGCCTCCCGCCTTGCCGCCAGCCGCAGCAGGCTGGATTTTCCGCTCCCGTTCACGCCGACGACACCGACGCGGTCCCCTTCCGTGAGATAAAACGTCACATTGTCGAGGATCTGCCGGTCCCCGTAGGATTTTGAGACATGTTCGACATTCAGCAGCACAGCCGTTTCCTTCTCTCTTCGTTTTTTTCGATTTTAACCGTTTTCCCGTTTCTCTGTCAAGGAGCGCTTGCTCCCTTTCTTTTTCTGTGGTACGATGAGCGCATAAAAAAGAGGAGGTGGACCGATGCCGAAAAAAGCCTATGTTGAGATCACGAACTGCTGCAATCTCTCCTGCTCCTTCTGCCACGGCACCGCGCGCCCGCCCCGGTTCATGACGCTTCCGGAATTTTCCTCCATTGCCGAGAAGCTCTCCGGCTCCTATGATTACCTGTATTTTCACCTGCTCGGCGAGCCGCTCCTGCATCCGGATCTCCCGGAGATGATCCGCCTCGCTTCCTCCCTCGGCTTTCGCCCGATGCTGACGACGAACGGCACGCTTCTCCCCTCCCGCCTCTCCGAGCTGCAGGGCACGCCGCTTTATAAGATCAGCATCTCGCTCCACGCCCCCGAAGCCAACGGCGCCTTCGCCTCCCCGGCGTATCTCGCGGGCTGCCTTGCCTTTGCCCGCGCCCTCAGCGCCCGCGGCGTGATCCTCGTCTTTCGCCTTTGGAATCTCGGCGGCGAGGAGCAGGGCAATCCCGCCCTTCTCTCCGCTCTGCACAAGGCTTTTCCGGCCCCCTGGCAGGAAAACCGGAGCGGTTTCCGCCTGGCCGACCATGTCTTTCTTGAGTGGGGTCGCCGCTTCACCTGGCCGGATCTCTCGCTCCCCGAGCTGGGAGAGACCGGCTTCTGCTACGGCCTCCGGGACCAGCGCGGCGTCCTTGCGGTCGGCACGGTCGTCCCCTGCTGTCTGGACGCCGAGGGCGCCGCCGCCCTCGGGAATCTGCACGTCTCCTCGCTCTCCGAAATTTTATCCTCGCCCCGAGCGAGAGCGATCTACGACGGTTTTTCCCGCCACCGCGCCGTTGACCCCCTCTGCCGCCGCTGCGGCTATGCTCTGGATACGGAATGCTATCGTGAAAAAAAACAGCCGTGAAAACGGCTGCTTTTTATTTTACTTTCTCCTTCAGGACGCCTTTATGACGGTAGATCCGCTCTCCGCTCAGATCCGGCGGAACAGATCTTCCATTGTGACCGCAGCTTGAACGTCCTGTGCATAAGTGTTTTCCGCAAGGCCGTACGTCGTAATATAGGTCGGGTGGATCGCGTATTTGGTCTCTGTTGCCAGACGCAGATCGCTGATCTTCGTCTGCATTGCGCGGGCGGTCTTTTCGGTTATGGTATAGGCAGCCTGCGAATACTTCATTTCACATAGATTGATCACCTGATCCCGGCGGACGATTAGAAGATCGATCTGAGAACCGTGAAGCCCAAGAGCCGGGTCGGCCCTGCAGTGCCAGGAATTCACGTCGGTCAATACGCCGGATATGCCAAGCTTCTGCTTGATCTGGGCAATATGCTCCAGGCATACCCGCTCAAAAGCGAGCCCCATCCAAGTGTTTACTGCCGCTGTATTGATCTGATTGGACCAGAAATGTTCGTCCGGCGCCGCTTCATCCAGAAACCGGAAATGGAACAGCGTGAAGTTGTCCAGCAGCTGGTAGACCGCATTCTTCTTTTTCCGCCCAAAGGCATAATATTTTCGGATAAAACCGCAGCTTTCCAGTTCGTCGAGCCGCAGGGTGAGGTCTCCGGAATTGCTGACACGGGCTGCATCGATAATCTCGTCCCTTGTCATGCCGGCTTTCTTTTTCCCCAATGCCTGGATGATCTTCTGATGGATCTCCGGGTTTTTGAAAACAGACGCATACAGATATTTAAACTCGTCACGGAGAGGGGCATCTTTTGCGAAAAACAGTGCATCCACATTCTGCGTCATGCTGAGTCCCTTCTGCAGCAGCCCCCAATAATAAGGAACTCCTCCCAGGATCATATACCCCTGAAGGATCTGTTCCCGATTCAGGAGGAGCCCGTTCGCTCGAACCAGTTCCTCACATTCCGCCAGTTGAAACGGTTCCAAATGAATCTGCTCTGTCAGCCGGTTATAAAGCCCGCCCTTATTGTGAATGACTTTGGAAAGCATCCAGGACGTTGCAGAGGCACATATGATCAAGACAACATCCTTTCTGCCCGATGCCCAACCGTTCCAGAAATTTTCCAGCGCGGCCATCAGGTCGCTTTTCTGCGTGTCCATCCAGGAAAGCTCGTCGATAAAAATAACTTTTTTCTTTTCGGTCGACTGACGAATCCGGTCCTTCAGCAGTTCAAAAGCCTCCAGCCAATTCTTCGGAACCGTCCGCAGTTCCATCCCGGCATCTTTCAAGGATGCTGCAAAAGCAAAAAGCTGTTCTTTTCGGCTTCCTTCCGACAGCCCGGCATGCTGAAAGGTAAAGCGGTATCCAAAGGCCTCCCGGATAAGAAAGGTCTTTCCGATTCTCCGCCTCCCATATACCGCTATAAAGTGGGAAACATCATCCTCTGCCGCGCGGCGCAGCAGTTCCGTTTCACGAACACGTCCGATAAGCATGCAATCATCCTCATTATTTTTTCGCTTAATCTTATGTTTTTACAACGTTTGAGTGAAGTATAACTCAGTTTTCACGGGATATCAACTAATTTTTCAGATCATACTTCGCTTAAACTTGATTTTTTATGATTTTAAGCGAGATATAATTTATAGATTGTTTTCAAAATGCACAAAAAGCCATTCCCGACACAAAAACTGCATCGAGAACAGCTTATTGTCCGAAATGGTTTCGGTTTGGGCTGTTTTTTATATTTTGCTGTCTCCGCGTGCGCAGATCTCCCTCACGTCCTCCGGCGTGAACCGGTAGCGGGCGTCGCAGAACTGGCAGCTGATCTCGATCTCCTCGCCGCCATTTGCCATGCTCTCCAGCTCCTCCGGCTCGATGCAGGCGATGGCGCGCTCCACGCGCTCCCGGCTGCAGCCGCAGCGGTAGCCGACCGGTTCCTCGCTCACGATGTGGTATTCGATCCCCTTCAGCACCTGGGCGAAGACCGCCTCGGCGCCGTCCTCGGAAAGGACCGTCGTCAGCTGGTCCATGAGGAAGATATTTTCCTCGAGCGTTCCGATGAGGCTCTCGTCGGCCCCCGGCATCAGCTGCACGATGAAGCCGCCCGCGGCTTTGATGGAGGTGTCCGTGTCCACGAGCACGCCCAGTCCGCAGGCCGAGGGCACCTGCTCGCTTTCGAGCAGATATGCGGTGAGGTCCTCCGCGATCTCGCCCGTCACGAGCTCGACGGACCCGATATACGGCTCCCTCAGCCCGATGTCGCGGCTCACGGTCAAACTTCCGTTTCTTCCGACCGCCGCTCCGACGTTCAGCTTTCCGTCCTCCCGCAGCGGCAGCTCCGTGTTGGGATTTCCGACATAACCGCGGACGCAGCCCTCGCAGTCCGACACCGCGACGATGCCGCCGAGAGGCCCGTCTCCGGCGATGCGGAGCGTCAGCGTGGCGTTCTCCTCCTTCATCATGTTTCCCATGAGGGAGGCGGCGCAGAGCGTTCTTCCAAGCGCGGCGGAGGCCGTCGGTGCCGTGTTGTGGATCTCTCTCGCGCGCTGCACGGTCTCCCGCGCCGTGATCACGGCCATTTTGATCCTGCCGTCCGCGGCGGTCGTGCGGAGGATCCGATCCTTCTGATTCATGATTTCTTTGCTCCCTTCCCCTCTTCGGTATTTTTCTTCGCGTGCCCGAAGCGGAATTCCTTTTCCTCGCCCCGGATGAGGCGGCCGATATTTTCGCGGTGCCGCACGATGATCAGCGTGGCGCAGACGAGCACCATGCCGAGCGTGGCCGGCTCCCTGAGCACGATCCCCGCCGTTATCATGGCGCACACGCATCCGGCGATCGATCCGAGCGACACTCTTCTCGACAGCGCCACCGCGATGATAAATCCGGCGCAGGCCGCCGCGCCGATCTGCCATCCGGCCGCGAACCCGATCATTACGCCGACGGATACGCCCTTTCCGCCCTTGAATCCGTGATAAAGCGGGAAGCAGTGCCCGAGCAGGCAGAAGACGCCTGCCGCGGCCAGCCCCCAGGCTCCGCCGAGCGCCGAGCCGATCGCCGTCGCGGCGACGGCCTTCAGCGCATCGCACAGCAGCGTGAGCCCGCCGGCACGTTTCCCGTAAGTGCGGCCCATGTTGGTCGCCCCCGCGTTCCCGCTGCCGCTCTCGCGGACGTCTTTTCCAAACATAGCCTTGCTCAGCAGCACGGAGGCGTTCACCGATCCGAGCAGATAGGCGATCGCCGCGCTGAGCAGGAGATTGACTGCATTCATACCTTCTCCCTGTGTCCGTCCAAAAAGTTCTCTGTATATTATCATGCTGCATTGTGGAATTCAACAGCATTTTATGAATAATCTTTCTCACTTCGGCGTTGACCTTCCCCGCCGCTTTCTTTATAATAGGGATTTGATATGATTTCAAAATCCGGAAAGGAGCACCTCTCCCATGATCAATTCCAGCTGCTATTCTCTCGGCTCCGCCCCCTCGGTCATCCGCCAGCTTTTTGCCTACGGCCTGCAGCAGGCGCATAAGGTCGGTGCGGAGAATGTATACGATTATTCTCTCGGCAATCCCAGCATTCCCGCCCCTCCCAAGGTCAACAAGTCCATTGAGGAGATCCTGTGGGACACGGATTCCATCCGCATCCACGGCTACTCCATGGCGGCCGGCTTTGACGACGCCCGCAAGGCCGTCGCGGAGGACATGACCGCCCGCTTCGGCCTGGAGGTCAGTCCCTCCGAGCTGTTCCTGACCTGCGGCGCCGCCCCCGCGCTCATTTCGGTCATCCGCGCGCTCGCTGCGGGAGAGCATCCGGAGATTCTCGTCGTTGCGCCCTTCTTCCCCGAATATCTCCCGTTTATCTCCTCCAACGGGGCATATCCCGTCATCGTCCCGGCCGACGTTCCCTCCTTCCAGATTGACCTCGAGGCCGTCCGCTCCCGCATCACGGAAAACACGCAGGCCATTATCATCAACTCCCCCAACAATCCCACCGGCGTCGTCTATACGGAGGAGACGCTCCGCGCCCTCGCCGCCGTCCTGACCGAGGCCTCCGCGCGCATCGGCCATCCCGTTTATCTGATTGCCGACGAGCCCTACCGCGAGCTGGTCTACGGCGGCGTCACGGTCCCGTTCATCCCGACGCTTTATAAAAATACCGTCGTCTGCTATTCCTGGTCCAAGTCACTCTCCCTGCCCGGCGAGCGTATCGGCTATGTCTATGTTCCTTCGCGTGCGGAGGACGGCCGTGAACTCTATCTCGCCGTCGCCGGCGCCGCCCGCTCCATCGGCCATGTCTGCCCGCCCTCTCTCATGCAGCTCGTCATCGAGCGCTGCGCCGAAGAGCGGCCGGATCTTGCCGCCTATGACGAAAACCGGAATCTGCTCTATTCGAGCCTCACGGAAATGGGCTACGAGTGCGCCAAGCCGGACGGAGCCTTCTATCTCTTTGTCCGCGTCCCGGACGGGGACGCCAACGCCTTCTCGGAAAAGGCAAAACGGGAGCACAATCTGCTCGTCGTCCCGGCCGACGGCTTCGGCTGCCCGGGCTATATCCGCCTTTCCTACTGTGTCTCGAACGACATGATCCGCCGCTCTCTCCCCGCCTTCCGCGCGATGATCGAAATCTGAGGCCGCATGCTCGACCTGACGCTCCTCGGCACGGCCGCCACCATGCCTCTGGCAGACCGCGCTCTGACGGCGGCGCTTCTCTCCTTTTCCGGCCGTTCCGTTCTCTTTGACTGCGGAGAAGGGACCCAGTCCGCCGCCCGCCGCGCGCACGTCTCCCTGATGAAGACGGATCTTATCGCGCTCACGCATTATCATGGAGACCATATCTTCGGTCTCCCCGGCCTCCTGCAGACGATGGGCTGCCTCGGCCGCACCGCGCCTCTTTCGATTACGGGGCCGGAGGGTCTTGAGCAGGCTCTCGCCCCGATTCTGGCGCTTGCCGGCCCTCTTCCGTTCCCGCTCACGCTTCTTCCGCTCCCGGAGGGCGGCATTTCTCTCTCGGAGCTCTCGCCGCTTTGGCCGAAGGAGGCCTCTCTCCTCCCCTTCCCGACGAAGCACCGCGTCCCCAGCTGCGGCTACCGCTTTTCCCTCTCCCGCCCCGGGAAGTTTTCCCCGGAGGCGGCCGCCGCGCTCGGCGTTCCGATGCCGCTGTGGGGCAGGCTGCAGCACGGGGAGAGCGTTTTTCTCCCGACCGGAGAGGAGGTCCTGCCTTCCGCCGTCCTCGGGCCGCCCCGCCGCGGGCTGAGCGTCGTTTTCTCGGGGGATACGGCCCCCTGCCCCGCCCTCATTGAGGCTTCCCGGGATGCGGATCTTCTCATCTGCGACGCCACCTATGCAGACCCCTCCTATGCGCCCCAGGCCGAGCTTTACGGGCACTGTACCTTTGCCCAGGCTGCCTCCGTCGCCGCTTCCGCCGGCGTCCGGCGGCTGTGGCTGGCGCATTTTTCCCAGATCCTGGAAACGCCGGAGGAACAGCTTCCCCTCGCCTCCGCGATCTTTTCCCCCGCCGAATGCGGAAAGGACGGTCAGTCGATCCGCTTGAAATTTGACGACCGTCAGAAAGGCTTCTGACAGAGCTATGGAACTTCTAGATTTTCTCCGCGGCGAAGGGATCCGTGAGGACATTCTCCGCGGCATCTCCGACTTTCGCTCGCTCTCTCCCGTTTCTCCGGAGGATCGGCCTCGCATCCCGTCGCCGAAGTTTCTCTATTACGGTCCCGACGTCTGGGAAAAGGCGCTCACGGCCATCCTCTCCGGCGAAAATCTTCTTCTCGTCGGTCCGAAGGCCACGGGCAAAAATGTCCTGGCGGAAAATCTGGCCTCCGTCTTCGGCCGCCCGGAGTGGGACATTTCCTTTTATCTCAACACCGATGCCGCCTCTCTCATCGGCACGGACACCTTCCGAAACGGAGAAGTAACGCTTCGCCGCGGGCCGATCTGCTCCTGCGCCGAGCGCGGCGGCTTCGGCATTTTAGACGAGATCAACATGGCGAAGAACGAGTCTCTCGCCGTGCTCCACGCCACGCTTGACTTCCGCCGCATCATCGACGTTCCGGGCTATTCCCGCATCACGCTCTCCCCCTGCACGCGCTTCATCGCCACGATGAATTACGGCTATGCCGGCACGCGCGAGCTCAACGAAGCGCTCGCCTCCCGCTTCATGGTCATCAATATGCCGATCATTGGGGAAGAGCACCTTCGCCGCCTCCTGCTCGACCAGTATCCCGCCCTGAGGCCGGAGTATGCCTCCCAGCTCTCCTCTCTCTTTCAGGATATCCGCCGCAAGTGCGAAAGCAGCGAGATCTCCACGAAGGCGCTGGATCTCCGCGGCCTGATGGCGTCGGTCGCCCTGGTGCAGAACGGGCTGACCGTGGGTCAGGCATTGGAGATCAGCATCATCAACAAGAGCTTTGACGAATTCGAACGTCAGCTCGTCAGCGACATGATCCTGTCCCGCATCCGCTCCTCGCTGACCCGCTCCGAGCTGTTTGCCTGATGGCCGAGATCTCGGAGCTTCAGGTCCGGCGGGCCGAAAATATCATCTGGAGCAGCGCCCAAAATCACGGCTTCTCTCCGGATTTCAAGGCCTTTGATTCCTCCGGCAATGCCGACCTTTACTGGAACTGCATCATTGGCGCTGTCCGCCGGCACTATGACTATCCCCGCCTGGAGTCGCTTCTCCGGTCCTTTCAGGAATATGAGGAGGACGGCGAGACCTACGAGGGGCTTCTCTGGCTGGGGCTGGAGAACTGCGTCTTTGCCCGGGAGCTTGCGGACCGCCCGGTCCTCTCCTCCCTGCGTCTCGACTATGCCGAGGCCTATATCCGTTCTTTTTCCGGGAGCCGCGACGCCGTCCTGCGGGACGATTACCGTCTTCTCGACGCCCTCACGCTGGCGCACTGGCTCCGCGTCGCCGGCATCGAGCCGAAAATGTCAAAATACGACATTTCCCTTCTCAACGCTCTGGAGTTTCCCCCGGAGGACGATACCGATGCGCTCGTTGCAAAGGCGCAGGCCCTGTTTCTGCGCTGGTTCCACATTCTCGCCGAGGAGAAAAAAGAGAAGAAGAAAAAGCCGTTCCTCACCCTGCCCGTCGGCTTTGGGCGGAACCGGAAGCGTGCCGCCTCCCGCTACCGCCGCTTCGGCATCGGCCTTGCCGACCATCCGGAGCATGTCTATTCCGGCGGCGGCAGCGATTCGGGCGAAAAGAACGAGCTTGCCACGCATCTCACCGCGCAGGAGCTGCGCGCCTTCATGGAGGCAAAGTACGGCCGTTCTCTCTTTTCTCCGCACGCGTCCGCCGAGCTGGAACGCACGCTCTGCAGCGGCAATCACGCGCTCTGTCATCTGCTCTTCACACGCGGGGAAAAGCCTCCCGCCTCGCAGATCCAGAACGGCTTTGAGGCGCTCTCCCGCCAGCGGGAGGCTGCCCAGATCGCACGCAACCGCGCCTTCTATGAGGCAAACCGCATCCGCAATCAGATCGCCGTTGCGTCTCTCGCCTCTGCGATTCAGAATTCCGTTCTGCTGCACCTTCAGCCCGCTCCGGTAAAGTCCAATTCCGGTTCTCTGAATGCCGGCTCCGTCTGGCGTGCCCTCTATCTGGAGGATGACCGCGTTTTTACCCGCCTGGAAAACGACAACATGGGCGATCTCTCCGTAGACCTGCTTCTTGACGCCTCCACCTCCCAGCAGTCCCGCCTGGAGACGATCTCTTCCCAGGCTTTCATCATTGCCGAGAGCCTCACGCGCTGCGGCATTCCCTGCCGCGTCATGTCCTTCTGTTCCATGACGGGCTATACGGTCCTCCGTATCTTCCGGGATTATTCCTCCCCCTCCGACAACGCCAGGATCTTCGAATATGTCTCCAACGGCTGCAACCGGGACGGTCTCGCCATCCGCGCCGCCCGGCATCTGATCTCCTCCGCCGCCTATGCCCACCGCATTCTCATCGTCCTCTCCGATGTCAAGCCGAATGACGTCGTCAAAATGCGCTCCTCCGGCGAAGAGGAACTGACTCCCTATGAAAAGCTCGCCGGGCTGACGGATACGGCCCTTGAGGTCCGCCGCGCCCGCGCCGACGATATTGCCGTTCTCTGCATCTTTACCGGCGACGAGGAGGATCTTCCCTCCGCCAAGCTGGTCTACGGCCGCGACTTTGTCCGTATCCGCTCCTTTGACCGTCTGGCCGACACGGTCGGCAATCTCATCCGAAATCAGATCAAGAATCTTTAAAGGCGTCTTTGCTCAAAAAAGCTTGACAAATCCGCTTCCTTCCCATATAATTCATTGCTACATACACTTTCACATTTCATCGGCTATGACAGGGAATGAACCCTTTTCAAGTCCCGCTTCAGAGAGCTGCCGGCCGCTGCGAGGCAGTGCAGGAAAAAAGGTTATAGATCACCCTCGAGCTTTTCCGGTGAACGGCCCTCGGGCTCATTAAGCGGGAACGGTTCTGTCCTCCGTTATCGGGACGCGGTCTCCGGCAGGTTTCGTTTTCTGCCGGGTCCCTTGAGCGGGCGTTTTGCCAACAGGAGTGGTACCGCGGAAGCAGCTTCAGCTTTCGTCTCTTCATGCAGAGACGGAAGCTTTTTTATTCTCCTTAATTCTATATATCATAATAAGATGAGGTGTTGTCATTGACCGGTGCTCAGATTTTCATTGAAAGCCTTCTTCGCGAAGGGGTTGACCATATCTTCGGCTATGCCGGGGCGACCATCTGCCCCCTGGTCGATGCTCTGAAGGAAGTCCCTGAGATTGGCTATACCCTGGTCCGGACGGAGCAGAATGCCGGCCACATGGCCTCCGGCTATGCCCGCACCACGGGGAAGACGGGCGTCTGCATGGTCACTTCCGGTCCGGGGGCGACGAATCTTCTCACCGGCATTGCCACGGCCCATCTCGATTCCATCCCGATGGTCGCCATTACCGGTCAGGTCCCGTCCCGGCTTCTCGGGCGCGATATCTTCCAGGAGGTCGACATTACTGGCTCCGTGGCCGCCTTCTCGAAGCATTCCTACCTGGTCAAGAACGCTGCCGACCTTCCCCGCATCATCAAGGAAGCTTTCCTCATTGCCTCCACCGGCCGCCCCGGCCCGGTTCTGATCGACATTCCGATCGATGTCCAGAACCAGGAGGTCTCTCACGTCGTTTTCCCGGAATCCGTCACGATCCGCGGCTATAACCCCAGCGTTCGCGGCAATGAAAAGCAGGTGGCAAACGTCGTCAGTGCGCTCCGCCGCGCCAAACAGCCGGTCCTCTGTGCCGGCGGCGGCGTATTTCTCGCCCACGCCGAGGAAGAGCTGCGTGCCTTTGCCGAGCATCTGCAGATTCCTGTCGTCACGACGATGATGGGGCTCTCCCTTCTCCCTTCGGATCATCCCCTCAACATGGGCATGATCGGCTCCTTCGGCAACCGCGCGGCAAACAAAGCGCTCGTAAAGTCCGATCTTCTCATCATGCTCGGCACGCGCGCGGCGGACCGCGCGATCACCTCTCCCTCGGAGATCCAGCGCCGCATGCCCTCGATCCACATCGACGTGGATCCCGCCGAGATCGGCAAGAATATCCAGTCCGAGCTTCCTCTGGTCGGTGACGCCAAGGTCATTCTTCAGCAGCTGATGAAAAAGGAGCCCGCTCCCGTGGAATGCGGCGAATGGCTCTCCATGCTGCAGGCGCTCCGCGCAGAGGATCTCTCGCAGCCGCTCAGCCGTACGGAAGGCTTCGTCAGCCCCGGCGAGCTGATGCGTCTGCTCGGCCATAAACTGGACGCGAATGCCGCCGTCTGTGTCGACGTCGGCCAGAACCAGATCTGGGCCTGTAAGCATCTTTACATCAACGGCACCCGCTTTCTCACCAGCGGCGGCCTCGGGACGATGGGTTATTCTCTTCCTGCCGCCGTCGGCGTAAAGGTCGCCGATCCCTCCCGCCAGACCGTTGTGATCTGTGGAGACGGCTCCTTCCAGATGTCCATGAACGAGCTCGCCGCCATTGCCTGCGCCGGGTACGACATCAAGATCCTCATGATCCACAACGATGTTCTCGGCCTGGTCAATCAGATCCAGAATGCCGCCCCTTACCACGGCGCATTCGGCGTTGCTCTCGACGGCAGCCCGGATTACTCCCGCATTGCCGAGGCCTACGGCATTCCGTTCCTCTCCCTCACATCGGATGCCGACGCCGACGCCGTGCTGGACCGTTTTCTGCACGTCCCCGGCCCCTGCTTCCTCTCCGTCCGTGTATCCCCGGACATTACGGTCAATGACTGAGGAGGATCACCATGAAAGAAACGATCTCTGTTCTTGTTGAAAACCGCGCCGGCGTTCTCAACCGCATTACAACGCTTTTCTCCCGCCGCGCCTTTAATATTGACTCTCTTGCCGTCGGCGTCACGGATGACCCGACGATGTCCCGCATCACGATGATCGTGGACGCGGGAAACAATGCGGACGAGCAGGTGGAGAAGCAGCTCAACAAGCTGGTCGACGTCATCAAGGTCCGCACGCTTGAAGAGGGCAGCTATATTGGCCGCGAGCTCATGATCATCAAGGTCAACGCCAATGCCAAAACGCGCCCCAATATCATGACAATCTGCGAGATCATGGGCGCCAAGATTGCGGACATGACGAACACCTCCATGACGCTCGAGATCTCCGACACGGCCGACCGCATCGACAGCTTTGAGGACATGATGCGTCCCTTCAATATTCTTGAGGTCGTCCGCACCGGAACCATCGCCCTTCAGAAGGGCGGAAGCAAAATTTAAGGAGGCGCTGTCTTTTGAAAATTTCTGCCACTCAGGCGATCATGGAATGTCTGCTCGAGCAGGGTGTCGATACCGTTTTCGGTTATCCCGGCGGTACGATCCTGAATCTTTACGACGAGCTCTACCGCTATTCCGACCGGATCACGCATGTGCTGACGGCCCATGAGCAGGGTGCCTCCCATGCAGCCGACGGATACGCCCGCTCCACCGGAAAGGTCGGCGTCTGCTTTGCGACCTCCGGCCCCGGCGCCACGAACCTGACGACCGGCATCGCCACGGCCTACCTGGATTCCTCCCCCGTTGTCTTCATCACCTGCAACGTCGGCGAGTCTCTCCTTGGCAAGGACGCCTTTCAGGAGGTCGACAGCACCGGCATCGCCATGCCGATCACCAAAGCGGCCTTCCTCGTCCGCAGCGCCTCCGAGATCCCGCACATCATGCGTCAGGCCTTCGCCGTTGCCTCCACCGGCCGCCCCGGCCCGGTTCTGATCGACTTTCTGAAAAACGTCACGAATGCCGACCAGATGATCGACTTCACCCCGATCGACCGTTCTGCGGAAGCAAACCACCCGCTCCATTCTCCCGATCCGCACGACATTGAAACGCTTCTGGATATGATCGCCCATGCCGAGCGCCCGTTCCTCATTTGCGGCGGCGGCGTTGTGCGCGGCCGGGCCCATGAGGAGTTCCGTGCCTTTGCCGAGCAGATCGATGCTCCCGTTGCCATTACGCTTATGGGTGGAGGCGGCTTTCCCGGCGATCATCCTCTGACCACCGGCATGATCGGCATGCACGGCTCGAAGGCCTCCAACGAGGCCTGCTGCAAGTGTGACCTGCTGATCGCCGTTGGCTGCCGCTTCTCCGACCGCGTTGCTCTCAACCCCGCGACCTTCGCCTCCCAGGCAAAGATCGTCCACATTGACATTGACCGCGCCGAGATCGACAAGAACGTCCTTACGGACCATCATATCGTCGGCCCGGCCCGCGAGGTGCTCGCCTGCCTGCTCCGGGAGCTTCCGAAGTACAAGCACACGGCCTGGACCTCCGAGATCCGGGCGCTCCGCGAGGAAGTGACCATTGAGGAAAGCGAGCTTCTCACGCCGCAGCAGCTGGTCGATGTCGTCGATGTCGACGCCCCGGAAGGCACCATTATCGCGACCGACGTCGGTCAGCATCAGATGTGGACCATTCAGCAGATCCATTTCCAGTATCCCGGCCAGCTGCTCACAAGCGGCGGCTTTGGCACCATGGGCTTCGGCCTGGGCGCCGCGATCGGCGCTCAGATGGCACATCCGGACAAGCGCGTTGTCCACATGACCGGCGACGGCTGCTTCCGCATGAACTGCCATGAGCTCTGCACGGTCGAGCATTATCATCTCCCCATTATCACGCTCGTTTTCAACAACGGCACGCTCGGCATGGTCCGCCAGTGGCAGAATCTGATCTACGGCAAGCGCTTTTCCCAGACGACGCTCGACCGCGGGCCGGACTTTGTCAAGCTCGCCGAGGCCTACGGCCTGAACGGCTACCGCGTCACGACGCGCGCCGAGCTGGAGGAGGCCTTTGCCAAGGCGCTCGCCTCCGACAAAGGCACGGTGATCGACTGCATTCTGGATATCGATGAAATGGTCCACCCGATGGTTGCGGCCGGCCGCGATATCAATGATTATATTCTGGACTGAGGAGGCGGCCTTCGATGAAACGTCAGACAGATCCCACCAAAAAGCTCTATACGCTCATCATCCTCGTAGAAGACACGCCCGGTGTCCTCAGCCAGGTTGCCCGGCTTTTTTCCCGCAAGGGCTATAATATTGAGTCCATCGTCTCCGGAGAGACGGAAAAGCCCGGCATCACCCGCATCACGATCTGCATCATTGCAGACGAGGCAATGATCGAGCTCATTGCCGCCCAGTGCCGCAAGCTCTATCCCGTTCAGGCCGTCAAGGTCATCAGCGGAGATTCTTCCATCCTTTGGGAGACCGCGATGATCAAGGTCCAGACGGCCTCCCGCGACGCCCGCGAAGAGGTGATCCAGCTTGCCAATATCTTCCGCGCCCGCATTATCGACGTCAGCCGCGAAACGCTGACGATCGGCATCATGGGCGACGGAAGCAAGACCGATGCTCTCGTCAACATGCTGAAGGACTACGGCGTGCTCGAGATCGCAAAAACGGGTACGATCGCCATCGAAAGAGGGCGCAATACCATATATGATGAAAACAAACTTAAGGAGGAATACAACTATGGCAAAAATGTACTATGAAAAAGACTGTGACCTGAACAAGATCCTTGACCGCAAGATCGCGATCATCGGCTACGGTTCCCAGGGCCACGCCCATGCAATGAACCTCAAGGACTCCGGCTGCAATGTCGTCGTCGGTCTCCGTGAGGGCTCCAAGAGCCGTGCTGCCGCTGAAAAGGCCGGCATCCCCTGCATGACTCCCGCCGAAGCCGCCAAGTGGGGCGACATCATCGTCATGCTCGTCAACGACGAGATCCAGGCCGAGGTCTACAAGAAAGACATCGCTCCCAACCTCGAGCCGGGTAACGCCCTTATGTTTGCCCATGGCTTCAATATCCACTTCAAGCGCATCGTTCCCCCTGCAGACATCGACGTTTACATGATCGCTCCGAAGGGCCCGGGCCACACCGTCCGCTCCACCTATGTCAACGGCAAGGGTGTTCCCTGCCTCATCGCTGTCTATCAGGATGCCACCGGCAAAGCCCATGACATCGGCCTTGCCTATGCAGCCGGCATCGGCGGTGCCCGCGGCGGCGTCATGGAGACGACCTTCAAGGACGAGACCGAGACGGACCTCTTCGGCGAACAGGCCGTTCTCTGCGGCGGTGTTGTCGAGCTCATGAAGCTTGGCTTCGAGACTCTCGTCGAGGCCGGCTATGCCCCCGAGAATGCATACTTTGAGTGCATCCACGAGATGAAGCTCATCATCGACCTCATCAACAAGGGCGGCGTTGCCATGATGAACTACTCCATCTCCGACACGGCCGAGTACGGCGAATACGTCAGCGGTCCCCGCATCCTGCCTTACGATGAGACCAAGAAGAACATGAAGGCCGTCCTCACGGACATCCAGAACGGCACCTTCGCCGGCAAGTGGATCGCCGAGAACCAGACCGGCCGCACCTTCTTCAACGCCTCCCGCGAGATCCTTGCCCGTCACCCGATGGAGACGGTCGGCGCCGAGCTTCGCCGCAACATGCTCTGGGGCGACGACACCGATCCCGACACGGCTTCCAACTGATCCGCTCTGCAGGGAAACATCTCCATGCGCAGTGATGTAATCAAAAAAGGCGTCCCCGCGGCGCCGAACCGTTCTCTTCTCTATGCTCTGGGCTACACCAAAGAGGAGATCGAGCGCCCTCTGATCGGCGTTGTCTGCTCCTTTAACGAGGTCGTCCCCGGGCACATGAATCTCGACAAGATCGCAGACGCCGTCAAGGCAGGCATCCGCCTCGCCGGCGGCACTCCGATCGAGTTCCCCGCGATCGCCGTCTGTGACGGCATCGCGATGGGACATGTCGGCATGAAGTATTCTCTCGTTACCCGCGAGCTCATTGCCGATTCCACGGAATGCATGGCCAACGCCCACCAGCTGGACGGTCTCGTCATGATCCCCAACTGCGACAAGAACGTCCCCGGCCTTCTGATGGCGGCTGCCCGCATCAATATCCCCACGATCTTCGTTTCCGGCGGCCCCATGCTCTCCGGTACGCTTTCCGATGGCCGCCGCACCTGCCTCAGCCACATGTTCGAAGCCGTCGGTGCGCACTATGCCGGCAAGCTCGACGATGCCGGTCTTGAGGATTACGAGCAGAACGCCTGCCCGACCTGTGGCTCCTGCTCCGGTATGTATACGGCCAACTCCATGAACTGCCTCACCGAGGCCATCGGTATGGGCCTTAGCGGCAACGGCACCGTCCCCGCCGTCTATTCCGCCCGTCTCCGCCTGGCCAAGCATGCCGGCATGAAGGTCATGGAGCTTGTGGAAAAGAACATCTGCCCCCGTGACATTATGACCGAGGCTGCCTTCCACAACGCAGAGACCGTTGACATGGCTCTTGGCTGCTCCACGAACACCATGCTCCATCTCCCGGCCATTGCCCACGAGTGCGGCATTGAGCTCTCCTTCGATATGTCCAACGCCATCAGCGAAAAGACGCCCAACATCTGCCACCTGGCTCCGGCCGGCAACACCTATATGGAAGATCTCGATCAGGCCGGCGGTGTCTATGCCGTCATGGCGGAGCTCGCCGAAGGCGGTCTTCTGGACACCTCCGTCCTCACCTGCACCGGAAAAACGATGGCCGAGAACCTCGCCGGTGTCACCGTCCGCGACCCAGAGATCATCCGTCCGCTTGACCGCCCCTTCCTGAAAAACGGCGGCATCGCCGTGCTCAAGGGCAACCTTGCCCCCGACGGCTGTGTTGTCAAGCAGGCTGCCGTTTCGGAAGAAATGATGGTCCACGAAGGTCCGGCCCGCGTCTTTGACTGCGAGGACGATGCCATTGCCGCCATCTATGCCGGCAAGATCGTCAAGGGCGATGTGGTCGTCATCCGCTATGAAGGGCCGAAGGGCGGCCCCGGCATGCGTGAAATGCTGAACCCGACCTCCGCCATTGCGGGCATGGGGCTCGACAAGGACGTTGCCCTTATTACCGACGGCCGCTTCTCCGGTGCCACTCGCGGCGCCTCCATCGGCCATGTCTCCCCGGAAGCCGCTTCCGGCGGCACGATCGGCCTTGTTGAAGAGGGCGATATCATCTCCATCGATATCCCTGCCAAGTCCATCGTGCTCAAGGTCGATGACGCAGAGCTTGCCCGCCGCAAGGCGGCCTGGGTCTGCCCCGAGCCCCGCATCAAGACCGGCTATCTCTCCCGCTATGCCAAGCTCGTTTCCTCCGCCGACCGCGGAGCCGTGCTGGAATAAGTCTTTCCTTCCTTACACGGGCTGCCGCTTTTCGCGGCAGCCCGTCTTCATTCTTGTTTCGGTAAGAGGAGTCCTCTATGTATCACGAACTTTCCCGCCTCCTTTTGTACAGCGACATGCCGGAGGATGAGATCCTCCGCCGCCTCTCCTCCATCGTTTATGACTGGGAGCATGGCTCTGCCGAAAAGGACGCCCTGATCTCCCGGATCTATGCCGAGGTCAAGCGCATCCTCGACCTCTCGACTGCCTGCGGCTTTGACGAGGATCTTTGGCAATGCTATCTCACTTATCTTCTCATGACCAATGAGAATTCCTTTACCCGCACCTGTGAGCGCATCGGTGCCCGCCCCGGCAGCGTCAATCACTTTGCTAAAAACGACTATGCCGTTTTTCTCCGCCTCTTCCATTATGATTTTTCTGCCCTGGAGCAGGATCTGGGGATCGACTGTTTTTCTGTCCTCCGCTCCTATCAGGCCATTCAAAAAAGCGAGCGCGTCTACAACCGGGATATCAGCTCTCAGGTCTGCCGTCTCCGCCGCGCCCTCTCCGAGGCGGAAGATGTGGACTCGTTTTTCTCCCTGATCACGGAATATTACCGGCAGTACGGCTTCGGCGCCTTTGCCACGAGCCGCGCCTTCCGCATTTCCCGTTCCGCCGAAGCTCTGCAGTTTATCCCCATCAGCAACATTGACCGCACCCGTCTCTCCGACCTTCTTGGCTACGAACGCCAGAAGGAAGAGCTGCGCACCAATACGGAGGCCTTTCTCTCCGGCAAGCATGCCAACAACGTGCTTCTCTACGGCGACGCCGGCACCGGGAAGTCGACCAGTGTCAAAGCCCTCATCAACGAGTATTACGATCGCGGTCTCCGTATGATCGAGATCTACAAGCACCAGTTCCGCGATCTCTCCTCCGTCCTCGCGCAGATCAAAAACCGGAACTATCGCTTTATCATTTTCATCGACGATCTTTCCTTTGAAGAAAACGAGGTGGAATACAAGTTCCTTAAGGCTGTCATCGAAGGCGGCGTTGAGACCCGCCCGGACAACGTCCTCATCTATGCCACCTCCAACCGCCGCCATCTGATCCGTGAGGTCTGGAAGGACCGCACCGACATGGAGCATGACGGCGATATCCACCGCTCCGACACCATTGAGGAGAAGACCTCTCTCGCCGCCCGCTTCGGCGTTGCGATCAACTATAACGTCCCCTCCAAGAAAGAATACCATGCCATTGTGAAGATGCTCGCCGACCGCCGCGGCCTTGTCCTGCCGGAGGAGGAGCTCTTCTCCCGGGCAGATACCTGGGAGGTCCGCCATTCCGGCTTCTCCGGCCGCACGGCCCAGCAGTTCATCGATTATCTGGAAGGCGAACTGGCAGGATCTTCCGAAGCAGAGCAGAAAACTCTGTGAATCCGAAGCTTTTTATGGTAATATAGGTGCAAAAACAAGAAAGGAGTTTTTTCAATGGATAACGACGAATTTATGGAAGTCGAGACCGTATTCATCCCCATGGAAGACGGGACCGAAATGGAATGTGCCATCCTCGATACCTTTGAGCTGGACGGCAAGCAGTATATGATCGTCTCCGCGATCGATGACGACGCTCTTGCCGATGAAGACTATGTCTACAGCTACACGGAAGACAGCGACGGTCTTCTCATCTCCTCGGTCGATGACGACGAGGAGTTTGCCCGCGTCTCGGAATACTACGAGCGTCTCTGCGAAGAGGCCGAGGCAGAAACCTGACCCGGATCTTAAAAATAAAAACGACGGAAGCAGTTTCTTCGCTGCTTCCGTCGTTTTTGTTCGGCCTTACTCGGCGGTCTTCTCTTCCTCCGCCTTGGTCTTGGCAAGCTCTTCCTCTTCCAGCTTGCGGTAGGCTACCTTTCCTACCAGAGTCTTCGGCATCTCGTCCTTGAACTCGATGTCGTAAGGCATGGCATATTTGGCGATATGCTTGCGGCAGTGATCCAACAGGATCTTCTTGGTCTCCTCCGTCTGCGGGGCATCGGGCACCAGCTTGACAAATGCCTTGACCTTCTGCATCTTGTACGGGTCCGGAACGCCGATCACGCAGCTCATCTGCACAAGCTCGTGGGCATCCAGAATGTTTTCGATCTGTCCCGGATATACGTTATATCCGGAAGAAATGATCATTCTCTTGGCGCGGCCCTTGAAGTAGACAAAGCCCTCCGCGTCCATCGTTCCGAGGTCTCCGGTGTAGACCCAGGTCAGTCCGTCCTCATGGCGGCGCAGCGTCTGGGCCGTCTCCTCCGGATTATCCATATATCCCATCATGGCCGTCGGTCCGGCGAGGAGGATCTCGCCTTCTTCGCCATACGGAAGCTCGCGGTCCGTCCCCGGTTCCACGATCTTGATATAGGTGTCCGGGAAGGGGATGCCGATGCTCCCTTCCTTGAACATCGTCGTCGGTGTCAGGCAGCATGCCGTAACGGTCTCCGTTGTTCCGTAACCCTCGCGGACCTGGATCGTTGCCTTGTGGTCGTAAAGGAATTTGTCGAATTTCTTTTTCAGCTCTACGGAGAGCGAATCTCCTCCGGAGAAGACGCCCTTCAGGCAGCTGAGGTCGGCGCCCTCCATTGAAGGCAGGCGCAGCAGCGCCTCATACAGGGTAGGCACGCCGGCAATAAAGTTGCAGCGGTATTTTACGATCAGCTTCGCATAGCTCTTGGCCGTAAACCGCGGCACCAGAATGCAGCGCCCGCCCTGGGAGAGCATCGTGTGGATGCACACGCCCAATCCGAACCCGTGGAACACCGGCATGGCCGCCAGCATCTTGTCTCCCGGGCGGAACATCGGGTTCGTTGCAACGACCTGCTGCCCCAGCGCATTGAAGTTCCGGTTGGAAAGAAGAATGCCCTTCGTGGTTCCGGTCGTGCCGCCGGAGTAAAGGATCACGGCAGGATCCTCGCTTCGTCTCTCCACCTTGTAATTATAGAAGCAGTACTTGCTCATCTTGAGGAAGTCCTTCCACAAAATGACAGGGGCGTCCTTGGGGATCTTCTGGATCTTTCTTCCTTCCGTCAGCATATAGCCGGCGCGGATCGGGCGGCTCAGCTCGTCCTTGACGGAGGCGATGATAATATTGGTGATGCCGGTATTCTGCCGGATATTTTCAAACTTGTTATAAAACTGATCCAGCGTGATCGCCGTTACGCTCTTGGAGGCATTGAGGTAGAACTCGATCTCCTTCTCGGCCGAGAGAGGATGGATCATATTGCAGATCCCGCCGATGCGGTTGACCGCATAGAACATATAGATCGCCTGCGGGCAGTTCGGGAGTGCGATCGTGACCCGGTCTCCCTCCCGCACGCCGATCGTCTTCAGCGCCTTGGCGCAATTCTCTATGCCTTCGATCAGCGCCTTGTACGTGGTCGGCTTTCCCATAAAGTCAAAGGCAACATAGTTGGGATACTGATCCGCTATGCTCTTGACCTTGTCAAACATGGAGCCTTCAAAATAATCGAGATGCATCGGGACATCGCCCATTGCCACTTCCCAGGGGGTCTTTGCCGTGATCTGTTCTGCCATTTTCCTTTTCTACCTCATTTCATTTCAATTCCATAGGATCCATCGTGATACAGCTTTTCGCAGAAATACCGCTCCGCCCGTTCCACCTCGGACGCATCCGGTTGGAAGCCGGGAACCGCTTCCATCATTTCCGCCATTCTTTCGCGCAGCCATGCGCAGAGCCAAAGCGTCTCTTCCGCGTCCACACTGCGCGGTTCTCCGCCGATAAAACGGCGGATATTTTTGCTGAGGATCTCATCGAGCCGCTCGCCCTCCAGCCCGAGCCCGCGCATTTCAAAGGGCGCGCGGTCATGCAGGAAGTTCCCGTCCGATTCGATCCGCTGCGTTCCCTTCATCGTGAGGAAATTCCGCACGATCTCCGGCCTCCGCAGATTTTCTTTTTCGTTGAAGCTCTCTCCCTCGTTAGTGAGGATGCATCTCCCGCCGATGTCTGTTCCGTAGGCGATGCGGTCATGATATTTTTCAAAAAATGCTTTCGTGCGCTCCGGTTCTGCCGAGAAATTTTCATACATCTCTATGCCGGGCGTCAGATCGACCATTACATTGGGGTATTTTTCCAGGATCGCATCCAATCGGTCGAGCTGAGCCGAGAAAAAGAGGAAGTGCGCAAAGGCGATCCTCAGTCTCGGATGCCGTTCAAGCACACGAAACACCTGGGCATACTGCTCTTCATTGTTGATATAACTCTCGTCATACCACCATCCCTGCCGTTTCAGCCATTCGGAGGGATTCTTTCCCCAGTGGCTCTCCGGGTCGTTCACGTGCCACAGGATCGGGATCTGCTCCTCCTCGGCGCAGCTCCAGAACGCTTCCCAGACCGGCAGATCAAAATCCGGGACCGGCGTAGATTTTCTCATCTGCGGCTTGCCCTCCAGCAGCTTGACTCCGTCGCAGCCGGCCGCTCTGCAGCGGCGGACATACTCCGCAAATCGTTCTCCGACGCTCTCCGGGTGCAGATAATATTCGCTGAGATCCGGGCTTCCGAATACATAAAACCGCCCCGGGCTCCTGTCCTTCATCACAAGCGCTCCCGGAATCAGCGAAAGGCATTTGGAATGGGAAACGGCCTGGATCACGGCCGAATCGGTTCCGGTCCGATCCATAAATTCCGTCAGGAACTCTGGCCCGGTCTGCGGAGAGTAATGAATATGCGCATCTGTTATCATTTCAGCTTCACCAGCACCTTCTCCACGCGGCGTCCGTCCATTGCCAGCACGGTTACAGTCAAATTTTCATATTCAAAGCAATCGCCCGGCTTTGGGAATTCTCCGAAGCGTTCCACCGTCCATCCGCCGACGGTCTCGCTTTCAAATTCGAAGTTCTCTTCTCCCAGTCCGGTAAGCTCGAGAAAATCGGAAATGGTCATATCGCCGTCCACTTCGAATTCCTTCTCGGACCGTTGGATCACTTCTTCCTCAACGGTGTCTGTCTCATCCCAGATCTCGCCCACGATCTGCTCCAATACGTCCTCCATCGAGACAACGCCGAGCATTCCGCCGTATTCGTCTGACACGATGGCAAGATGCTGCTTTTCTCTTCTCAGCTTTCCCAGCACGTCCGGAAGCTTCGTCGTCTTGTAAACATACACGGGCGGCATCAGCAGCGAGCGGATCTCCGTCTTCCCGTTTTCCGTCATTGCCTTGAGAAAACGGTTTAAATACAGCACGCCGATAATGTTGTCAATGCTGCCCTCATAGACCGGGATCCGGGAGAAACGGGAGCGTTCCACGAGCTCAAGGATATCTTCCCAGCTGTCCTCAATATTGATCGCATTGACATCTACACGCGCCGTCATAACTTCGGAAGCGGAAATATCCGAAAAATCGATCGCCGAGCGCAGCAGCTCCGAGCGGTCCTCATCGAGCACGTCCTCGTCTTCGGCCGTTTCGATGATATTCTGCAGCTCTTCCACCGCTTCCTCCGGATCCTCTTCCGTCTCCTCCACCCGAAACAGCAGAGAGATCAGCTTGACAAGCTGCACCGTGATCCAGATCACCGGGTACAGGAGGATCATCAGTCCGCGGATCGGATATGCGGCCTGCAGAGAAAAGCCGTTTGCATTCTTCTTTGCCGAGATCTTCGGTATCGTTTCGCCGAATACGATAATCAGCACGGTAAGCAAGACTGTAGAGACCCAGGTATATTGCTCTCCCTTTTTCTCTCCCAGAAGCATCATCATAAAAACCGATGCCAAAGAGGACGCCGCAATATTTACCAGGTTGTTTCCGATCAGGATCGTGCTCAGCGCATGATCGAAATTCTGCGTGATATATCTTGCCGCAGCCGCTTTTTTGTTTCCGTCTTCCTCCAGATTTTCCAGGCGCAGCTGGTTGCAGGACGAGAATGCCATCTCCGATGCCGAGAAGAAAGCGGACAGGATCACGCATGCAACGATTCCAATTAAAATAACAAAAAGTGTCATGCTTCTCCCTCCTTCGGCTCTGCAGGAAGGATCTTCAGGATCAGCCGAACAATGCGGTTATGATCCATCGTCTTTACTGTTACTTTGAGATTATGGTAAAGAAAGCTGTCTCCCGGTTCCGGAATGCCGGTAAAATGTTCAAAGGCCCATGCACCGAACACGATGTTTACAAGCTCTTCATTGTCCTCCGGGTCTTCAAAGCCGATCTCCTCCAGAACATCGCTCACATGCTCATCGGCGTCAACGGAAAATTCGCCGTCTCCGAGCTTCGTTACCGCCTCCTTGACAACGTCTTCCTCATCCCAAATATCGCCGACCAGCTCCTCGAGAATATCCTCGATCGTGACCAGACCGAGCGTTCCGCCGTAATTGTCCGTAACAATGGCAATGCTCTGGCGATTTCGCGTCATCTCCTGCAGAGCATCATCGATGCTGCTGCTCTGATGGATAAAGAAAGGCCGGTCCAACAATGCGGGCAGATCCAATTTATCGCGGTCATGCAGATATTTCTTGATAAACTCACGGATCGGCAGGATCCCGACGATGTGATCAACCGTCCCGTCAAAGACCGGCAGTCTGCTGTGATTGCAGGAGCGGATCTGCTCCAGGATCTCATCCAGCGGACGGCTCATATCGATCGCCACCATATCGACCCGCGGGGTAAGCACGCTCTCCACCGTAAGGTCGCCAAACTGCAATGCAGACGAGATCAGGTCACCTTGCTCTTCGTCCAAGGTTCCCTCTTCCGTCATATCCTCGATAATATCATAAAGTTCATCTTCCGTAACGGAAAGCTCTCCCTCGCCGCCTCTTCGAAGAGCCGCCTGCGTGCCGATTCGGCTAAGAAGAGAGGAGAACGGCGAGAGAAGCGTCATCAGCGTCCATAGGGAGCCGGCGCAGGCCATCGCCATTTTTTCCGCATATTTCTTGGCCAAACTTTTGGGGAGCATCTCTCCGACAAAAAACACCGTGAGCGTCGTGAGAATCGTGCTGAGGGAGACTGCGCTCATCCCCCAGATCCGGGTCACGCTGACTGTAACCAGGGAAGCGATCGCAATATGACAAATATTGGTGCAGATAAGCAGAGTCGTGATCGCCTTTTCAAATTGCTCCAGCACCTTAAGCGCCGTCTCCGCCTCTGTATTTCCGCCCTCCGCCAAAGTCTTGATCCGTGATTTGGAAACCGCGGAAAAAGCCGTTTCGGCAATCGCACAATAAAACGCGCCCAACAGAAGGCAGAAGGAAATAATCCATGATAATCGGCTGCCGTCAACCATGTCAGGATCAATTGCTCCTTCATTCATGCAAATTTATACAAAATAGTATATTATCATAACGCGGGGTCCGCGTCAATTGATCTCTTTTGTTCAAAAAGAAAAACAGGCCCCCTATCCAGGAGCCTGTTCTGGCGCCTCCTGTAGGACTCGAACCTACGACACCGCGGTTAACAGCCGCGTGC
>R05__coassemble_40_pt1 | contig 70654 bp, 73 predicted proteins | sample R05__metabat2_low_PE_040 | metagenome-assembled genome bin R05 | reverse complement strand
GCGAGAGCGGGAGCGTGAACGTGCAGGCGATCCTCCTGCAGTACAAGCAGGAGCACTTTGCCGACTTTGACCCCATGGCGGAGTTCACGCTGGATCTGCTGTAAAAGGAAGGCATTGAGTGCCCAAGGCGGAGCTCACAGGGCAGGTCAAGACGGATTCGCTCATTTTTTTTGTTGCACCCTAACTATATGAGGGATCATACATGGAAGAATACACTGAAAAACAACAGAAGCTGGATGAGCTGGCGCGGAAGACGCTGGTCATGGCGCGCAATACGCTCCTGGTTAATCTCCGCTTTCTCGACCGGGCGCTCAGCATGCTGGAAATGCACGCCTCGGAAGTGACGACCGCCGCGACCGACGGGGAGCATCTCTTTTATCGGGCGGAGCATATTCTGCAGCGCTATAAGGAGGAGCGGGAGGCCATTGTGCACGACTATCTGCACATGGTGCTGCACGGGATCTTTCGGCATATGTATGTCCATACGCTGGTGGATCAGAGCTGCTGGAATCTTGCCTGCGATATCGCCGTGGAGTACACGATCCACGGGCTGGGGCTGGAATCCGCCAGGATCCGCCGGGAAATGCTGCAGGAGGCGGAGTTTAAAAAGCTGGAAAAGGACGGCGTGATGCTGACGGCCGAGAAGCTTTACCGCTATTTCCTCGACCGGGATCTGTCGCCGCAGCGCCTGGCCGAGCTGCGCGGCGCCTTCCTGGCGGATGACCACAGCGTGTGGTATCTGTCCGAGGCCGAAAAGGCGCGGATGTTCGGGCTCGGAGGCGGAGAAGAAGAGCGCAAGGAGACGGAGAACGGAGAAGGCGAAGAATCGACCGCCGCTACGATCACGGCTGCCGTGAGCGAGCAGAAATGGAAGGAGATCTCCGAGCAGATCCAGATGGATATGGAGACCTTTTCCCAACGGCAGGGAACGCAGGCGGGCAGCCTGATGCAGAACCTCAAGGAGGTCAACCGCGAGAAATACGACTATACCGCTTTCCTGAAAAAATTCGCCGTTATGGGCGAGGCAATGCGTATCAATGACGATGAATTCGACTATATCTATTACACCTACGGCATGAAGCTCTACGGGAAGATCCCGCTGATCGAGCCGCTGGAATATAAGGACGTCAAGCGCATCCGCGAATTCGTCATCGCGATCGACACCTCCGGCTCGACCTCGGGAGAGCTGGTGCAGAAATTCGTGCAGAAGACCTATAATATCCTCAAGTCGACGGAAAGCTTTTTCTCGAAGATCAACCTGCACATCATCCAGTGCGACGCCACGATCCAAGAGGACGCAAAGATCACGACGCAGGAGGAATTCGACCGTTATCTGGAGCACATGCAGCTCCACGGCCTCGGCGGAACGGACTTCCGCCCGGTGTTCAGCTACGTGGAATGGCTGCGGGAGAAGAAGGAGTTTTCCAACCTCAAGGGGCTCATTTATTTCACCGACGGTTACGGGACCTTTCCGGAAAAAAAGCCGCCCTTTGACACGGCCTTTGTTTTCGTGGAAGACAATTACAACAATCTCAATGTGCCCTCCTGGGCCATCAAGCTGATCCTGCAGAAGGACGAGATCTGAAAAAAGGAGACGGGAAAGCATGAACATCAAGGAAGCCAAAGAAGAGATCAAAAATGCCATGACGGCCTATTTCTCCAAGGATATTTTCGGCGAATACCGCATTCCCATTGAGAAACAGCGCCCCATCTTTCTGATGGGCCCTCCGGGCATCGGGAAGACGGCCATTATGGAGCAGATCGCCCAGGAGCTGAACGTGGGCATCATCTCCTATTCTATGACGCACCACACGCGTCAGTCTGCGCTCGGACTGCCGTTTATTGCGACGAAGACCTACGGGGGCAGGGAGTACAGTGTGTCGGAATATACGATGTCCGAGATCATCGCGTCCGTCTACGACATCATGGAGGAGACGGGGAAAAAGGAAGGCATCCTGTTTCTCGACGAGATCAACTGCGTGTCGGAGACGCTGGCACCGTCGATGCTGCAGTTCCTGCAGTACAAGATCTTCGGAAGGCACAAGGTGCCGGACGGGTGGATCGTCGTCACGGCGGGCAACCCGCCGGAGTATAACAACTCCGTGCGCGAGTTCGATATCGTCACGTGGGACCGCCTGAAGCGCATCGACGTGGAGCCGGACTTCGAGGTCTGGAAGGAATACGCCTACAAGGCCGGCGTGCACCCCGCCATTATGACATATCTGGACATCAAAAAGGGCGACTTTTACAAGATCGAGACCACCGTGGACGGCAAAAGCTTCGTCACGGCCCGCGGCTGGTCCGACCTCAGCGACATGATCCGCCTTTATGAGGAAAACGGCATTGCCGTGAAGGAACGGCTCATCGCCCAGTACTTGCAGAACAGGAAGATCGCCAAGGACTTCGCGGTCTATTATGATCTGTTCAACAAATACAAGGCCGATTATCAGGTGGACAAGATCCTGGCCGGGGAGAACGTGGAGGTCATCAAGGGAAGGGCGAGAGCGGCAAAGTTCGACGAGCGTCTCTCCCTGCTCGGGCTTCTGCTCGACGGCGTGACCGGCGAGATGAAGAGCGTCTGCCTGGAGGAAAAGGCGCTGACGATGCAGCTTGAGGCGCTCAAGAAGGTCCGCTCGGAGCTGACGCATCCGCAAGCGGACGCACTCAAGGCGCTGGAGACGCAGATCACGGCACAGAGAACGGCGCTCGCCGCCGGAAAACGCGCCGGCTCCCTCTCCTCCGAGGACCAGTATGCCGGCAACTGCCTGCTCCGGACGCTCGGAGAGGAACGGGCCATGCTCCTCAAGGCTGCACCGGCGAACGCGACGGAGGCCTTCCGGCTCCTGAAGGAGGACTTTGACCGCTGCACCGGGACGCTCAAGAGCCATGCGAATGCGGCGGGGAGAAAGCTCACAAACATGTTCGCCTTTGCGGAGGACGTTTTTGGCGACGGACAGGAGATGGTCATCCTGATCACTGAGCTGACCGTCAGCACCTACGGCGCCCACTTTATCAGCCGTTACGGCAGCAAGGAATATTACGCGCACAACAAGGAGCTGCTCTTCTACGAGCGGCAGAAGGAGATCATCGAGGAGCTTGAGGCTCTGGAGCTGTAAGGGCAAAACAAAAAACTGCCGTTTCCCGCGCAAGAACGGGAAACGGCAGAAATTTTACTGCGAAGGCAGGTTCAAAGCTCCCCGGCGATGTGCCGCGCAACGTAGACGCCGCTGGCGGAGGCGTGGGAGAGAGAGTGCGTCACGCCGCTCCCGTCTCCGATAACGAAGAGGCCCTTGTGTGCGGTCTCAAGATTCGAGTCGAGCGAGACTTCCATGTTGTAGAACTTGACCTCGACGCCATAGAGAAGCGTGTCGTCGTTGGCCGTGCCGGGGGCGATCTTGTCGAGGGCGTAGATCATTTCGATGATGCCGTCCAGGATGCGCTTGGGCATGACGAGAGAGAGGTCGCCGGGAGTGGCGGAGAGCGTCGGCGTGAGGAAGGACTTGCCGATGCGCTTTTCCGTGCTCCGCTGGCCGCGGATCAGGTCGCCGAAGCGCTGCACGATGACGCCGCCGCCGAGCATGTTCGAGAGACGGGCGATGCTCTCGCCGTAGCCGTTGGAATCCTTGAAGGGCTCCGTGAAATGCTTGGAGACGAGAAGGGCGAAGTTCGTGTTCTCCGTTTTCAGCGCCTCGTCTTCATAGCTGTGGCCGTTGACCGTGACGATGCCGTTGGTATTTTCCATGACGACGGCACCGCGGGGGTTCATGCAGAAGGTGCGGACAAGATCCTGATATTTCTCGGTCTTGTAAACGATCTTGCTTTCGTAGACGGCATCGGTAATATGGCGGAAGATCTCCGCGGGGAGCTCCACGCGCACGCCGATGTCGACCCGGTTGGAGAGCGTGGGGATCGCGAGGGAACGGCAGATGCCCTCCATCCACTTGCTTCCGCTGCGGCCGACGGAGATGATGCAGCGCCGGGCAGACCAGGTGCACTCGTCTGTAACGACATCGTAACCGTCCTCGCGGACGGAGACGTCCCGGACCGGCGTGAGAAAATGGAAATCGACCTTTTCGCTCAGCTCGGCATAGAGATTGGAGAGGACCTCAAAGTTGATATCCGTCCCCAAATGACGGACGGAGGCATCGAGAAGATGCAGCCCGTTGCGCAGGCACTGCGTCTTGAGGTCGGAGCTCGCGGTGGAGAAGAGCTTCGTCTTGCCGCCGCCGTAGCGGACGTTGATCTCATCGACATAGCGCATGAGCTCCAGGGCCTTGCTCTTGCCGATAAACTCATGGAGCGTGCCGCCGAATTCGTTGGTGATGTTATATTTCCCGTCGGAAAAGGCGCCGGCGCCGCCGAAGCCGCTCATAATGGAGCACTGGGGGCAGCTGACGCATTTTTTGATCTTTTCGCCGTCGATCGGGCAGTGCCGCTTTGCGAGGGGCTTGCCGCTTTCAAAGACGCCGATCTTCAGATCGGGGCGCAGCGAGGAGAGCTCGTAGGCGGAGAAGATCCCGCCGGGGCCGGCTCCAATGATAATGACATCGTAATCGAAGTTTGCCATATTCGTATCTCCCTGTGAATGAATATACACAGTTTAACATAAAAGGAAGAAAAAGAAAACATGGAAATCCGGGAAGAAAACTATTGACAGAGGAGAGCGGATTATGGTAATATCTTTGGGCTAACGGAAACGGACTTGCGGGTGTAGTTCAATGGTAGAACACCAGCCTTCCAAGCTGGATACGTGGGTTCGATTCCCATCACCCGCTCCAACCTGTTCGGCTGCTATATGCGCCAATAGCTCAGCAGGATAGAGCAACTGCCTTCTAAGCAGTAGGTCGGGGGTTCGAATCCCTCTTGGCGTGCCAAATGGTGGGATTAGCTCAGTTGGTAGAGCACCGGATTGTGGTTCCGGGTGTCGTGGGTTCGAGCCCCATATCCCACCCTTTTTTGTCATATTGGGATGTAGTGTAACGGTAACACACCGGACTTTGACTCCGATATCGTGGGTTCGAGTCCCGCCATCCCAGCTTTTCCCCGGTGCCGTATGCCCCAGTAGCTCAGTAGGTAGAGCACCGCCCTTTTAAGGCGGGTGTCCGGGGTTCGAGCCCCCGCTGGAGCACCAGAATGCCTCTCGCGAAAGCGAGAGGCATTTTATTTTCGGAATTGCCAAGAAAAAGCTTTACTTTAGTTCAGTAATGTGTTAATATGCTGCTACATTTTAAGAAACAGGGAGAAACACCGATGAAAAAAACAATTGCACTTCTGCTCACCTTCGTGATGCTCTTTGCGCTCTGCGCAGTTCCGTCCTTCGCAGACAAGGCAACGGTCTATGCCGTAGAGGCGGGTTCTGCCGGAGAAGCAGTCGCCCAGGAAAACGGATGGGAGATCAACAGCGTCGCCAGCCAGGCTTCCGCGCTGATGGAAGTTGCCGCGGGGACCTCCGATGCCGCTATCATTGATCTTCTTATGGCAGGTGCCATGATCGGAGAGGGTACGAGCTACCCCAACCTCACCCATACGGATGAGCTGACCACGGAAGAATACGGCATCGGCTGCCGCAAGGGCAGCAACCTCGCCGCCTACATCAATGCACAGCTCTTCGCGGCCCAGGAAGACGGCTCTCTGGAAGAGACGGCTGCGGTCTACGGCGTTCAGGAAGCTCTGGTCGAGATCCCGGAAGTGACGGAAGAAGAGGTCGAGGCCATTCTTGCCGATGCAGACGGCGATGTCGCCTACATTGTGGACAAGGGAACGCTGATCGTCGGCATCACGGACTTCGAGCCGATGGACTATAAGGACGAGAACAACGAATGGATCGGCTTCGATGCGGATATGGCGAAGGCGGTTGCCGAAGCGCTGGGCGTGGAGATCGAATTCGTCGAGATCGACTGGGACAACAAGATCCTTGAGCTCAACAGCAAGAGCATCGACGTTGTCTGGAACGGCATGACCCTGACGGACGAAGTGACGAACGCGATGGAGTGCACGGTTGCATACTGCAACAACGCTCAGGTCGTCGTCGTTCCTGCGGAATAATTCAAGCCTACACCACTCGCTGCAGGAAAAGGCAGAGAACGTCAAAACGCTCTCTGCCTTTCCGCATGGATAAAGGAGAAAAAGCATGTTTTGGACTGTTACAAGCGCCTTGCTCGGGGGTATGGGAGAAGCCCTCAAGCTGTTCAGCCTGACGCTGGTGTTTTCCCTTCCGCTGGGGCTGCTGATCGCGTTGGGTCTGATGAGCAAATGCCGCCCGGTGAGCTATCTGCTGAATGTTCTCGTGTGGATCATCCGCGGAACGCCGCTGATGCTGCAGCTGATCATCATCTACTATGGGCCGGGCCTCTGGATGGGAAACAATATCTGGGGGAGCGGGCGCATGACGGCATGCGTGGTCGCTTTTGTCATCAACTATGCCTGCTATTTCTCCGTGATCTATCGGGGCGGGATCGAAGGCGTTCCGGTCGGGCAGAGAGAGGCCGGAGATGTGCTCGGCATGACGCGGACGCAGATCTTCTTCCGGGTCACCCTGCTGCAGATGATCAAGCGGATCGTACCGCCGATGTCCAACGAGATCATCACGCTGGTCAAGGACACATCGATGGCCCGCATCATCGCGATCACGGAGCTGATCAAGGCCGGCGAATCCTTTATGAAATCGGCGGGGATCACATGGCCGCTGTTTTATACGGGCGTATTTTATCTCGTTCTGGTCGGCCTGCTGACGCTGCTGTTCAATTATATCGAGCGGAAGCTCAGCTATTTCCGCTGAGGAGGGAATCATGAGCATTCTGGAAGTCAATCATCTGGAAAAACACTTTGGCGATACCCGGGTCCTGGAGGATATCAGCTTTTCTCTGGAGGAAGGCCAGGCATTGTCAATCATCGGGAGCTCCGGCAGCGGAAAGACGACGCTTCTGCGCTGCCTGAACTTTCTGGAGACGCCGGACAGCGGAACGATCGTCGTCCGAGGGGAGACGCTGTTCGACGCAAAAGAATTCCGGAGGACGAGCGAGAGCGAGATCCGCAAAAAGCGCCTGCATTTTGGACTGGTATTCCAAAGCTTCAATCTCTTTCCGCAATATACCGCGCTGGAGAACGTGACGCTTGCCCGAAAGCTTCTGGCAAGATCGGAAAAGACCGGGGACGCGCTGCAGCAGATCGAGGAAGAAGGTAAGGAGCTCCTGGCCAAGATGGGCCTGAGCGAGCGGATGCAGAACTATCCGCACCAGCTCTCGGGCGGACAGCAGCAGCGCGTTGCGATCGCGCGGGCACTTGCCATGAAGCCGGATATCCTCTGCTTTGACGAGCCGACCTCGGCCTTGGATCCGGAGCTGACGGGAGAAGTGCTGAAGGTGATCCGTTCTCTGGCCGATCAGCATACGACCATGATCATTGTGACACATGAGATGGAGTTTGCCCGCTCGGTCTCGGACCAGGTGATCTTTATGGATCAGGGCCTGATCGCAGAGCAGGGAACGCCGGACGCCGTTTTCGGCAACCCGCAGCAGGAACGGACAAAACAGTTCCTGCGCAATTACCGCACTTGATGATGAATATAGAAAAGCGCGCCTGAGATGAGTCAGGCGCACTTTTTTCTGCGATGCCGCTCAGAGAGCAGAGTCGGGATAGAGAGCGGCGAGAGTGCTGCGGGCAGTCTCGATGAAGCTGCGCAGGGGTTTTTCGTTTTTGCGCTTTTCAAGGACGATGATCCCGAGGCGGCGGGAGGCGGCGGGCGCGAGGGGCAGCACGCGGACGGGAACCGACATGCCCTGCATGATGAGGCGGGACATGATGCTGACGCCGAGCCCATGCGAGACCATGGAGACGATGGCGGGGTCTTCCATGTTGGTATAGCGGAAGTCCGGCTTTGGAGCGCCGCAGGAATCGAAAACGGGAAGGATATCGAGATCAAAGCCGCAGGAGGGCATTAGAAATTCCCGCCCGGCAAAATCGGAGACCGGGAAGCAGGCGGCCTCCGCCGGGTCGGACGGCGGAAGAACGGCAACCAGCTCGTCATCCCGCAGGAAGGACCAGCTCAGCCCGGGCATGAGGGCACGCTGGTAGCTGACGATGGCGCAGTCCAGCTCGCCGTTTTTTACGGCCTCGTACTGCCGGGAGATGTCCTGCATGGAGAGGGAGAGACCGGTGTCGGGGCTGGAGTCTTTATAATTGGCGAGAATGGCGGGGAGCCAGGTGCGGGCAACGGAGGAATAGGAGCCGATGCGGATGGACTGCGCAGAGCGCTCCTTCAGCTCACGCACGCTCCGCTCCAGCCGGTCCGCCGCGAGGACGGCGGCACGGATCTCGCCTTCCAGGAGGCGCCCGGAGGGGGAGAACTGGACGCCGGATTTGCCGCGCAGGATAAGCTGCGTGTCAAATTCCTCCTCGAGAGAATTCATCATATGCGTCAGGCCGGACTGCGTATAGCCCAGCTCCTCGGCGGCAGCGGAGAGAGAGCCCTTGTCGACGGCCGTCAGAAGGGCGCGAAGCTTTTTGGTATCCATGAAAGAACGTCACCTAAAAGAAAAGTATTAGAATTTCTCATATTATAACGCGCATCCCGACGGAAGGCAAGAAGAAAGCGGGAAAAAGTGAACAATTTCACTTGCGGAACGGGCTGGAAACAGGTATACTATATGAGTTAAAATGCGTGCATTGCGGACAGAGACAGAAAGGCAAAAACGCTTGGAAAGAATAAGGGTCCATATACAGGGCGTAGTCCAGGGCGTCGGGTTCCGGCCGTTTCTGCATCGGCTGACGCAGGAGCTTGGCGTGAACGGCTTTATCCGCAACACCTCCTCCGGCGTGGAGCTGGAGGCGGAGGGATCGGACGAGGCGCTCGAAGCGCTGCTCCGCAGGATCCCGCAGGAGGCACCGGCGCTTGCCGTGATCGAGGAGATCCGGATCGAGCGGGGGCTGCCGGAGGCGGGATATACGAGTTTTGCGATCCGCGGAAGCGAGGCGGAAGAAGGGCGGAACACCCTCATCTCGCCGGACATCGGCATCTGCCCGGACTGCCTGCGGGAACTGAAGACTCCGGGAGACCGGCGGTACCGCTATCCGTTTATCAACTGCACGAACTGCGGGCCGCGCTTCACGATTTTGCGGGAGATCCCGTACGATCGGGCCAACACCTCCATGCGGAGCTTCCCTATGTGCCCGGAGTGCGCGCGGGAATATCACGATATTACAGACCGGCGCTATCATGCGCAGCCGGACTGCTGCGAAAAGTGCGGGCCGGAGGTCTTCTATACCGATGCGGAGCACGGGGAGGCAGAGCCCCTTGCACGGGGAGAGAACGCCGTCGAAATGGCGCGAAGCGCCCTGAAGGAGGGAAAGATCCTCACCGTCAAGGGCCTCGGAGGCATGCATCTTGCCTGTCGGGCAGAGGACGAGGCGCTCGTCCGGCTCCTGCGCCGGCGAAAGGAACGGGATGAAAAGCCGTTTGCGCTCATGTGCCGGGATCTTGCCTGCGCCGAAAAGCTCTGCGAGATCGGCGAGGAGGAAAAGCGGATCCTCACGGGGCCGCGCCGGCCGATCGTGCTGCTGAAAAAGAAGCCGGGTGCCGTGAGCGCGGCCGTCAGCGAGAACGGAAGCGTCGGCATTATGCTGCCGTATACGCCGCTGCATGTGCTGCTGTTTGGAGACGATATTGAGGCGCTCGTTATGACCAGCGCCAATTTGAGCGACACACCGATCGTGTACAAAAATGCCGAGGCGCTCGAACGGCTCCGGGGAATTGCGGACGGCTTCCTGCTGCATGATCGCGAGATCGAGACGCGGTGCGACGATTCGCTCTGCCGCGTGCTGGACGGGAGAGAATATTTCTTCCGGCGCTCGCGGGGCTATGTGCCGTTCCCTGTGTTCTTGAAAAAGAGCGCGGAGCGCTCCGTGCTGGCGTGCGGAGCGGAGCAGAAGGCAAGCTTTTGCCTCACGAAGGGGCATTATGCCTTCCTTCCGCAGCACATCGGAGACCTGAAGAATTACGAGACCTTTTCCCACTATGAGGAGCAGATCCGGCACTTTGAGCGGCTCTTCGGCATCTCGCCGGAGGTCCTTGCCTGCGACCGGCATCCCGACTATCTCTCGACGGAATATGCCGAAGAGCGGAGCCGGCAGGAGGGGCAGATGCTTGTGCGGGTGCAGCATCACCATGCGCATCTCGCAGCTTGCATGGCGGACAACGGACTCGAGGGAAACGTGATCGGCCTCATCTGGGACGGCACGGGCCTCGGGACGGACGGGACCGTCTGGGGAGGCGAGTGCCTCATCGGGGGATATGGCGGATATAGGAGATTCGCATCGATCCGGCCGATCCCGCTGCTCGGCGGAGACAGGGTGACGAAGGAGCTGGACCGCGTGGCCTTTGCTCTGCTGGAGGAAGCCGGCTGCGGAACGGACGGGCTGCCGAATGCGGAGATGTGCCGAATGCTGCTGCAGTCGGGGCTCCCCGTGATGCGCTCGTCCGGCATGGGAAGGCTTTTTGACGGAGCCGCGGCGATCCTCGGGATCAAGACAAGAGCCAGCTACGAGGGGCAGGGGGCCGTCCTGCTGGAGGCGGCCGCCGCGGAGGAAGAAACACGCGCCCTGGAGCATGAAAGCTACGAAGAAAACGGCATCCTCTATGCCGACTGGCGTCCTGCCGTCCGGCAGATGAGAGAGCTGCAGAGAAAAGGGACCGGAGCGGATGCGCTTGCGGCAAGGTTTCTCAATCTTCTGGAAGAGCTGGCGGCGGAGCAGTGTATCGCGGCAAGGAAACAAAGCGGAGAGCGGCGCGTCGTCCTCTCCGGAGGATGCTTTCAGAATGCCCGGCTGATGGAGCGGCTGCCTGCGCGGCTCCAAAGAGAGGGGTTTGAGGTATATTACCACAGGAATACGGCCTGCAGCGACGAAGGGCTGAGCCTTGGGCAAGCCCGGATCGCGCAGGAACAGAGCAGATGAAACGGAGAAAAACGATATGTGTCTGGCGGTACCGCTGAAAATCACGGAGCTTCACGGGAAGGAAGCATTGGCGGAATCGATGGGAATGAAGCGGAAGATCCGCGTCGATTTCATCGAGGAGCCGCAGATCGGAGATTATGTCATGGTCCACGCCGGATTTGCCATCGAACGCCTGCCGGAGCAGCAAGCGCTGGAGGATCTCGGCGAATGGGAAGAGATCGAGAGAGCGCTCCATGAAAACGGATGAATGGATAAAGGCGATCCGCGCGCTGCCGCTGCAGGGAAAGGTCCGGCTGATGGAGGTGTGCGGGACGCACACGATGTCGATCGCCCGGAGCGGGATCAAAAGCATGCTGCCGGAGAACGTGGAGCTGCTGAGTGGGCCGGGGTGCCCGGTATGCGTGACGCCGGCGGGCGTTATCGACGCGATATTGACGCTTGCGATGGAGAAGAACGTCGTCATTGCGACCTACGGAGACATGGTACGCGTGCCGGGGAGCACGCCGGGAGACAATCTGGCCCGGCGGCGCGCTTTGGGGGCAAGCGTGGAGATCGTCTATTCGGCCGTAGACGCCGTAGAGCTGGCGGAACGGACGCCCGGGAAGGAAATCGTTTTCCTCGGGGCAGGGTTTGAAACGACGGCCCCCGGAACGGCGGCGGCCGTACGGACAGCGGAGGAGAAGGGGCTCCGGAATTTCTCGGTCTTCTCCATGCTGAAGACCGTGGAACCGGCGCTTCGGGCGCTGATGGCGCAGAAGGACTTCGGTGTGCAGGGCTTTCTTTGCCCGGGGCACGTGGCAACGATCCTCGGGGAGAAGGGCTTTGCCTTCCTGCCGGAGGAATACCGGATGCCCGGAGTGATCGCGGGGTTTGAGGCCGAGGAGATCCTCTCGGCGGTCTATGCCCTGCTGCGGCAGATCGCGGAGGGCGAGGCGCGGCTGGAGAACCGGTATCGCCGTGCGGTCTCCCCGGAAGGGAACCGGCTGGCGCAAAAGATGATGCGGGAGTGCTTCACGGCGAGAGAAGACGACTGGCGCGGGCTCGGAAGAATCCCGGAAAGCGGGTTCGGGCTGAAGGCGGAGCTTGCGGCGTTTGACGCGGAGAAAAGGTTTTCCGTCACGGCGGTCCCGGAGAGCGAAAGCCGGACGGCCTGCCGCTGCGGCGACGTGATCTGCGGAAGGATCCGGCCGGAGGAATGCCCGCTGTTCGGAAGGCGGTGCCTGCCGGAGGATCCGGTCGGGCCGTGCATGGTGTCCTCGGAGGGCGCCTGCGCTGCCGCCTATAAATACGGAGCCTGGGAAGGCTGAAGGCGAAGAATGGAAGAGATCATAACCTTGGACTACGGCAGCGGGGGGAAGAAGACCGCCCGCCTGATCGAAAGCATGATTTTGCCCGCCATGCAGAGCGAGGAGCTCAACGCACTGGGGGACGGGGCGATCCTGCCGGGAGGCGAGGAGCTCGTATTCTCAACGGACAGCTTCGTTGTGAGCCCGCGGGAGTTCCCCGGGGGAGATATCGGCAAGCTCGCCGTCTGCGGGACGGTGAACGATATCGCCGTCTGCGGCGGGGAGCCGAAGTTCCTCTCCTGCGCACTGATCCTGGAGGAAGGGCTGGAAACGGCAGAGCTGCAGCGGATCATTGACTCGATGGCAGCGGCGGCGCGGAAGGCCGGCGTGAAGATCGTCACGGGCGACACAAAGGTCGTTGAGCGTGGAAGAGGAGACGGGATCTATATCAACACGGCCGGGATCGGCGTGCTGCGGTATCCCGGGCTCACGCCGAAGGCAATCCGGTCGGGCGACGCCGTGCTTCTCTCCGGAACCGCCGGAGACCACGGAACGGCCGTGATGCTCGCAAGAACAGGCATGATGCAGGGCGAACTGCGGAGCGACTGCGCGGCGCTGAACGGGCTGTGCCGGGCGATCCTTGCAACGGGCGCGGGCGTGCGCGTGCTCCGGGATCCGACCCGAGGCGGCGTCGCAACGACGCTCAATGAATTCACGGAAGGCACGGAGAACGGCATCGAGCTCGAAGAGAGCGCGATCCCGGTCCGGCCGGAGGTGGAGGCCGCGTGCGAGATGCTGGGGCTCGATGCGCTCTACTGTGCCAACGAGGGAAAGCTCCTCTGCGTCTGTGCGCCGGAGGATGCGGAGAAGGTGCTCGCAGCCATGCGGGGGACGGAAGAGGGCAGAGACGCCGCCGTCATCGGGCATGTGACGGCAGAAGCGCCGGGGCGCGTGATCCTGAAGACCCGGTACGGCGGGAGGCGCATTTTGCAGAAGCTCTCCGGAGCGCAGCTGCCGCGGATCTGCTGAGGCGTTAATAACGGGGAGGACCCGATATTATATATTGTTTCTATTTTTCAAAAAAAGACTCAGGCAAAGGACTTTTAAGAGAGGTGAAATGAATGCAGGAGTACAAGCGGATCGACATTGCCAAGGACGAGATCGTACCCATTGCAGAAAAGAAGCGCAAGGAAGGCTCCATTCTCCAGATGATCCACGGGTTCATCAATTCGGACGGCCAGCCGGATATCTCCTACGAATATCCGAAGGACGGAGACTTTGAATCCTATCACGTCGTCGGAGAAACGACGGTGCCCTCGATCACCGGGATCTATGATCTCGCGGCCGAGTGGCCCGAGCGGGAGCTCAACGAGCTTTACGGCTGGACCTTTGAAGGCCTGGACACCTCCAAGCGGCTCTTCCTTCCGGAGGATCTGCTGGAGACACAGGGCAAGGGTCAGATCATGGTAAAGCCCCTCAGCGAGCTGCGCGAGCTGAACATCGGGGCTGCGGGAAAGGAGGAAAAGGCATAAGATGAGCTATATCGTACCGATCGGGCCGTACCATCCCGCACTGGAGGAGCCGATCCACGCCACGCTCTATACCGAGGGGGAGATCATCAAGGACGCGGAGGTCTTTGTCGGCTACAATCACCGTGGCATTGAAAAGCTCTGCACCGAGCGCAACGCCATCCAGACGCTCGTCCTGGTAGAGCGTGTGTGCGGCATCTGTTCCCATTCGCACGCCTTCAACTATGCGATGTGCGTGGAGAAGATCAACAAGGTGGAGGTGCCGAAGCGCGGGCAGTATATCCGCGTCATCACGGCGGAGCTCGAGCGTCTGCATTCCCACTTCCTCTGGCTGGGCATTGCCTGCCACATTATCGGACACGACAGCATGTTTATGCATATCTGGGACGAGCGTGAGATCATCATGGATATGCTCGAAAAGCTGAGCGGAAACCGCGTCAATTACGCAATGGTGACCATCGGCGGGGCCCGGCGCGACATCGATGCCGCGCTCAGCCGCGAGCTGCTGGAGATGTGCGCCAAGTTGAAAGCTCCGCTTGACCGCATCACGGAGATCGCTCTGACGGACAAGACCATCGCCATGCGCACGAAGAACGTCGGTGTGCTGAAGACGGAGGACGCCATCCGGCTCGGCGCCATCGGCCCGCACGCGAGGGCCTCCGGCGTGAAGATCGACGCCCGCAAGGACGTGCCGTATTCCTGCTACAATGAATTTGACTTCGACGTTCCCGTCGTCGAGAGCGGAGACGTGTTTGCCCGCGTGGTCGTGCGTGCGCTGGAGTGCTACGAGAGCATCAAGATCCTTGAGCAGGCGCTCACGAACCTGCCGGAGGGCCCCATCAATCTCGGCAACAAGATCCCCAAGATCGCCGAGGGGCAGGCCATGAGCGTGCACGAGGCGCCGCGCGGCTGGCTGAGCACGATGGTCGTCGGAAACGGGAAACAGGAAAACGCCCGCGTTTCGATCCATGTGCCGAGCTTCAAAAATACGCCGACGATCCCGCACATGCTGCGCGGAAACACAGTGGCGGACGCCGGGCTCATTATTGCGAGCATTGATCCCTGCTTCTCCTGCATGGACCGCTGAGGCATGCACGAGCTGGCATTCACGGAGAGCCTGATCAAGCTCGTGAGCACCGAGGCGGAGAAAAGGAACTTCCAAAAATGCCTCGGCATCACCGTTGCGGTCGGCAAGTATTCCGGCATGGTGCCGGAATGCATCCGTCAATTTTTCCCGCTGGCGGCAAAGGGGAGCATTGCCGCGGGAGCCGAGCTTTCCTTCACGGAGAGCGAGGATCCGTTCAACTGTTATGTGGAATACCTGACCGTTGAATGACCGAAGAAGAAACCACAAAAAATACAGAAAGGGGAGACTATCTTTTGCGAAAACTGAGTTTACCCGCCGTCATTTCCACATTCCTCGTCTGCATGGGCTTCTGGATGCTGATCACGTGGAGCGTTGCCGCCGAGGAGCTGGCAGCGGGAGCGATCGTGAGCCTTGCGGTCTCGCTTTATTCCTCGCGCTTCTTCATTCATGAAAACGCATTTCATCTTTTTCAGCCGGCACGCTTTGCCGGGCTCGTGAGCTATCTCGTCACCTTTATGGGAGAGCTGATCAAGGCCAATCTCGATGTGGCCAAGCGGGTCTACGGCGGCTGCAGGAACATCAACCCCGGCATCGTCAAGATCCCTGTGGATCTGAAGAGCGACTACGGCCGCGCGATGCTGGCCGATTCCATCACTCTCACTCCGGGCACGATCACGCTCGATGCCGTGGAGGAGGGAGAGCAGTGCTACTTCTATGTCCACTGGCTGGACGTGACCGCGGAGAGCGGCGCTCCGGCCGGAGACGCCATCAAGGGCACGCTGGAGAAAGGCGTAAAGAAGGTGTTTGACTGATGTATACGGAACTGATCCTCGGGGGAATTTTCTTTGCCCTCATGGCTCTGGCGCTGCTTTACCGCGTCGCCAAGGGCCCCAACGCCGCGGACCGCATGGTCGCCGGCGACAGCGCGGACACGCTGCTGTGCTGCGCAATGATCCTCTTCAGTATGTATTCCGGGCGCGGCATCTATCTTGACATCGCCATGGTCGGTGCCCTGTTCGGCATTATCGACACGATGGTCGTGGGCCATTATCTGGCAAGGAGGCTGACGAAATGATCGCAGTTAGAATTCTGATCGACCTGCTTCTGCTCGCCGGGCTTTACTTCTGCCTGGCCGGCACCATCGGCGTGCTGAAAATGCCGGACGCCTTCTCCCGCATGCAGGCCTCGACCTGCATCCCGACGATGGGTATCATCTGCGTGTGCCTCGCGGGGATCCTGTACGCGGCCTTTGTCAAGGGCAGTGCTGCCGACGCCGTAAAGATCCTGCTGATCGGCGTGATGGTGGTCGTGACGAACCCCATCGGATCGCGCGCGATCGCCAAGGGTGCTTATAAGTGCGGCATCCGCCCGGAGAAAGACCTGACACCCGACGACTATGGGAGGGATTTCGAAGAAGATGAGTAATCTGGTAGTAGTGTTGAACGTGATCGTTGTGCTGGGAATGGTCATTTCGGCGATCCTGGCCTGCGCGTTCAAAAAGGAACTGAGCTCCGTGATCGCACTGGGCGTTACGGGCTTGTTTGCAGCAGCGGAATTTCTGATCCTGCATGCGCCCGACGTCGCGATCTCCGAGGCGGCCGTCGGTGCGGCGCTGACTCCGCTGGTGTTTATCGTGGCTCTGCGCAAGGTGAACGGGAGGTATAAGAGATGAAAAAATTTCTTCTCTGGTTCTCCCTCGGCTGCATCCTGTTCTGCGGCGTGTTTGCCGCCGTCAATATGGGGACGCTGCCACGGACCTATGACGCGGAGAATGCCGCCGTGCCCGTCTACGAGCTGCAGCAGGATCCGGACAGCTACGACGACTCCGTTGCCGACGGCGCCGCCGCGGCGATCGTGCAGCAGAACCTTGCCAAAACGCACGCCGTGAACGACGTCACCTCGATCGTCTTCGACTTCCGAGGCTATGACACGATGGGCGAATCCTTCATCCTGATCACGGCGGTTGCTGGAACGCTCGTCATCCTTTTCAAGAAAAAAGCAAAGAAGGAGGAAAAGACAGATGAATGAACGCAAGACCCTGAATCTGATCGGAGCCTGCGGCTGCGACTGCCTGCTCCCCTTCATCCTGGTCTATATTTTCTACATCATTCTCCATGGACACCTGACGCCGGGCGGCGGCTTTCAGGGCGGCGTGCTCTCCGTCGCGGCTGTGGTGCTGATCGATCTGGGGCACGGGTACCGGACGCTGAAGGAATCCATGCATCCCTCTTTGCTGCGCAAGGTGGAGGGTATCGGCGTGACGGCGTATATCGTGATCGCAATGATGGGCGTGATCCTCGGGGCCCGTTTCTGCGAGAACATTGCTTACCTCAACGGGGACATCGGAGCTCTGATCTCTTCGGGAACGATCTCCTGGATGGATGAGGCCGTTGCGGCAAACGTTTTCTGCGGTGTCATCGTGATCGCGGGAGCAATGCTCAGCGTGCTGATCCTGGAAGCGGAAGAAGAAGGAAAGTGAGGCGACAAGATGATCACATTTAATTATATTGCGTCCTTCTTTCTGATCGTGCTGGGCTTCTACACGATCATCACGAAGTACAACCTGATCAAGACCGTGATCGGGCTTGGGATCTGCGATTACGGCGTGAACCTCCTTATCATTTCCATCGGGTACGTCCCCGGCGGTACGGCTCCGATCTTCACGGACGGGGAGCTGACGCAGATGAGCTATTTTGTCGATCCCATTCCGCAGGCTCTGACGCTGACGAGCATCGTCATCGGAGCATGCGTAACGGCAATGTCCCTGTCCCTCGTGATGAAGCTCCATGAGAGCTACGGCACGCTGGACACACGGGAGATCAGGAGGCTGAACGGATGAGCAATCTGATGAATTATATCCATTTCCCGATCTATTCGATCATGGTGCTGTTCCTCGGCGCCTTCCTGATCGTCCTCTTCGGGAAGAACCGCATGGCGCGCAATATCCTTGCATTTCTCGCAACGGGCATCTCTCTCTGCTGCATGGCGGCTCTGATCAAGCCCGTCATGGTGAACGGCGAGATCATCTCCTACTGGATGGGCAACCGCGTTCCGGCCGGCGGATACGCCATCGGGATCGCGTTGGAAGTGGACGCCCTGTCGCTCTTCTTCGGGCTGCTCATCGCAACGGCCGTCTTTGTATCCTGCGTTTACTCGCTGCAGTATATGGACCATGACGACAACGTGCAGGAATATTTCACGCTCTTCCTGATGCTGGCGGGCGGTGTTATGGGCCTCGTGCTCTCGGGCGATATCTTCAACATGTTCATCATGGTGGAGATCCTGACCTTCGCGGCCGTTGCGCTCACGGCGTTCCGCAACCAGGCGCACGGCGCACTGGAGGCGGCATTCAAGTATCTCGTCGTCGGGTGCATCGGCTCGACCTGCATCCTCGTCGGCGTGATCATGCTCTATGCCACGGCGCACACGCTGAACCTCGCCCAGCTCTCGGCCATTATCCCGGGCAATATGAACACCTCGACCAAGATCGCCTTCGCGCTGCTCTATATCGGCTTCAGCACCAAGGCCTTCCTTGTGCCCTTCCATCCGCTGGCGGCCGATGCCCACGGAGCTGCTCCCGCTTCCATCTCTGTGCTGATCTCCGGTGTGCTCACCAAGAGCGGCATTTACGGCGTCATCCGGCTGACATACTTCGTGTTCCAGACGATGGGAATGAGCGCGTTCCAGTTTTTGCTGGTGTTTATCGGATGCGTCTCCATGTTCGTGTGCGTGACGATGGCACTGGCGCAGCATGACTTCAAGCGTCTGCTGGCGTTCCACTCCATCTCCCAGATCGGCTATGTGCTGACGGCCATCGGCCTGTGCACAGCGCTCGGCTTCTCTGCCGGCATCTATCACGCCATGAACCACACGCTCTTCAAGGGCCTGCTGTTCCTTGCGGCTGGCGCCGTGCTGCATGAGACGGGCACGACCAATCTCGACGACCTCGGCGGGCTGAGCAAGAAAATGCCCTTCACGACCGTGATGTTCCTCATCGGCGCCTTCTCCATCAGCGGCATTCCCCCGTTCAACGGTTTCGCCTCCAAGTGGATGATCTATCAGGCCTGCTACCAGAAGGCCGCGGAGACGGGCAACATCGGTTACGTCGTCGTGACGGTGGTATGCCTTGTAACGTCCGTGCTGACACTGGCTTCCTTCGTGAAGGTCGGGCAGAGCGTATTCTTCGGGCAGCTGCCGAAGAAATATGAAAACGTGAAGGAAGTTTCCCTTTCAATGAAGGTCGCCATGAGCATCTTCGCCATCCTCTGCGTGGTCACAGGAATCTTCCCGGATCTCGTCGGCAAATATCTCACGCAGCCGGCCGCAACGGCCGCCTTCAGCGCCGAGAGCTATATCGACGCCATGATGGGAGAGGGCTATGCGGCAGCGACGCTCGGCGGTTACATGCCTGCGGCGCAGAGCATCAGCTTCACGCAGCTCGGCGTATGGAATCCGGTCTCCTGGCTGCTGATCCTCTGCATTGCGCTGCTCGGCTTGACCCTCGTTGCCATGAGCGGAAAGTATGACCGCGTAAGCCTTGCCGCGGACGAGAGCTGCGACAGCAAGCATATGCTCTTCTTCGGTGGTGAGGAAAGCCGCTTCAGCCAGGTCGGCGGCTCGGATCTTTTCTGGGGCCTGAAGTACAACTGGCGGCACTATTTCAGCTTCATGCATGACCTCCACAGCGGCATCGTCAACGATTACGCCCTTTGGGCGATCATCGCACTGGCGCTGGCTATGCTGTTCATGCTGATCGTACTGTAAGGAGGGAGGAGAAACATGAGTATCGTAACAGACGCTTTGATGTATCTCGGATACATTCTGATCTTCCCGGGCTTCGCGTTCTGCTTCCTTTCCGGCATGCTGCTGTGCGGCCTCGAGCGGAAGATCGTGGCGCGCATGCAGAAGCGCGTCGGGCCTCCGGTGCTGCAGCCGGTCTACGACTTCTTCAAGCTCTGCGGCAAGGAGACCGTCATTCCGGCCGTCGCCAACAAGACGATGATGCTCGTCGCGCCTCTCGTGGGCATGGCGGCGCTCGTCGTCATCCAGATGTTTATCCCGGTATACGGATATACGGCGTTCTCCGGCAATGCGGATGTCATCGTGATCCTGTATCTGCTGCTGATCCCGGCGCTGGCGGAGATCTTCGGCGCTTCGGCCTCGGGCTCTCCCTATGCAGGCATCGGCTTGAGCCGCGAGATGGTGACGATCATCTCCTGCGAGCTGCCTCTGGTCCTGGTGCTGCTGGCCGTCGGCCGCGAGGTCGGCAATGCGATCGGAACGGGCATCGTCTTCTCGCTGGACACCATTGCCGAATATCAGATCGAAAACGGAAGCCTCATCTGCAAGGCAGCCATGATCCCCGCGGCGGCCGCCATGCTGCTCGTCATTCCCGGTGAGATCGGGGCGCATCCGTTTGACGCCGCCGAGGCGGAAACGGAGATCTGCGAGGGTATGCTTGCGGAATACAGCGGAGCGCCGCTTGCCGTATTCAAGGCATCCCATGCCATCAAGATGCTGACGCTCACGAGCCTCTTCACGGCGCTCTTCCTGGGCGGCGTGGGCACGGGTGTGCTGCTCGTCGACGCGCTTATCGTCTTCGGCATCTGCCTCGCGATCACGCTCTGCCTTGTGGCCGTGTTGGACGCCATCTGCGCACGGCTGCGGATCGAACAGCTGTTCAAGTATTACTGGACCGTCGTGACGGCGCTGGCTGCGGTCAGCCTGGTGCTGGCCTGGTACGGGCTGTAAGAAGGAGGACGGACATGTTTCAAAATACGATTATAGATAGTACCGAAAGATCCCCCTGGCTCTTCCACATCAATGCCGGTTCCTGCAACGGGTGCGACATCGAGATCGTCTCCGTGCTGACGCCGCGTTATGATGCGGAACGCTGCGGCTTCAAGCTCGTTGGCTCTCCGCGCCATGCGGATATTGCCGTTGTTACGGGGCCGGTGACCAAGCAGAGCCTGCCTCGTGTCCTGCGGGCGCTTGAGCAGATCCCGGAGCCGAGATGCATCGTGACGTGCGGATCCTGCCCGCAGAGCGGCAACGTGTTCAAGGGCAGCTACAGCGTGGCGGGCCCGCTGAGCAAGTATGTCCACGTGGATGTAGACATTGCAGGCTGCGCCCCGAAACCGCAGGCGATCATCGACGGGCTGCTGCTCGCATCCAAGATCCTCGCGGAAAAGAAAAGGACCGGCAACCCCGAAGCGACCCTGCCCAACCCCTATGCTCCGAAGGCAGCGGAAGCTGCCCCGGAACAGACAGAAAGCGAAGAGAAGGGAGAGAACGCGTAATGGATCTGCCTTTCATCAAAGAAGCGGTCACCAAGCTTTTCAGCAAGCCGAGTTGCGACATGTATCCCTTCGTCCCGAGCGAGGCGGCAGAGGGCTACCGCGGGAGGATCAGCTATGATCCGAACAAGTGCCTCGGGTGCGGCATGTGCGTGCGCGTATGCGCAGGCGGAGCCATCACAATGACGAAGGAGCCCGTGGAGGGCGGGGACAATATCACGCTCACCTTTGACCTCGGCTCCTGCACCTTCTGCAACACCTGCGCCGACTTCTGCTCAACGAAGTCCATCACGCTGACGAAGGACTACCACATGATCGCCACAACGGAGAATGATCTGATCGTCTCCGGCAGCCATGTGAAGAAAAAGCCCACTCCCAAGCCCAAGCCGGCTGCACCCGCCGCGGCATCCGCTGCAGCAGCCAAGCCGGAGGAGAAAAATGCCCCTGCAGAGGCAGCGGCTCCGGCCGTTCAGCCCCGCGGAGACGGAAAGCCCGTGAGCGACCCGTCCAAGTGCGTTTACTGCACGCTCTGCGCCAAGAAATGCCCTGCGGAGGCCATCACCGTCGACCGCGCGGCCAAGACCTGGACGCTCGACGAGGACAAATGCATCGGCTGCGGCGCCTGCGAAGGCAACTGCCCGAAGCACTGCATTCTCTTCTGAACCAAACCGAAAATACCGGGCCGAACGGCCCGGTATTTTTCTTGCATTCCGAAGGATCTGCGATTAGAATTGAGGCGGAGACCAAAACAGAAAGGCGGGGGAGCGATGGACTGGAATGCAGTGATGGAAGGCAAAAGCTTTGACGCATATACCTATCTGGGCGCGCAGGCCGAGCGGGGCGGAACGGTCTTTCGCGTGTATGCGCCGAATGCGTCCCGTGTTTCCGTCACGGGAGAGTTCAACCGCTGGGGCGAGACGCCGCTCGACCGGCTGCCGACCGGCGTTTTTGAAAAAAAGATCCCGGGCGCCCGGTGGGGGGAGATGTACAAGTATATCGTCTTTACCCGGCGCGGGGCACGGAAGGAACACTGCGACCCCTTCGGATATGAGCTTGAACGGGGGAACGGACACTGCTCCGTGATCCGCCGGCGCGGGGAATACCGCTTTCACGACCGGAGGTGGATGGAGCAGCGCTCCCTCTGCTATGACCGGCCGCTGAATATCTATGAAATGCATCCGGGCTCCTGGCTCAAGAAGGGCTGGCAGTGGTATCCCTACGATGAGCTTGCGCTTCCGCTGATCGACTATCTCAAGCGCAACGCTTATACCCATGTGGAGTTCCTGCCGCTGGCAGAGCACCCGTCGGACGGAAGCTGGGGCTATCAGGAGACAGGATTTTTCGCCGCGACCTCCCGCTACGGCTGCAACGATCAGCTCAAGCTTCTGGTCGACCGCCTGCATCAGGCCGGCATCGGCGTGATCTTCGACTTCGTCGCCGCGCATTTCGCGACCGACGGCTATGGCCTCGGCATGTTCGACGGGAGCGCCCTCTATGAGAGCCGGAAGCAGGACGAACGCCGCAGCGAATGGGGCACGGTCTTCTTTGACTTGGAAAGCGGTTATGTGCGCTCCTTCCTGCAGTCTGCGGCAGCATATTGGCTCGAGGAATATCACGCAGACGGGCTGCGGTTTGACGCCGTGAGTCACATCCTTTATCGAAAAGGGGATGCCCGAAACGGAGAGAACGCAGCAGGGATCGCCTTCCTGCGGGAGCTGAACCGGGGGCTTGCCGAGCGCTTCCCGAGCGCCATGCGCATTGCGGAGGATCCCACGGCATTCCCGGGGGTCACGCACGCTCCGGAGCAGGGCGGACTTGGATTCACCTATAAATGGGATCTCGGCTGGACCTACGATACGCTCGGCTTCTTCTTTCTGCCGCCGGAGCGCCGCCCCGGAGAGAGCCGCAGGCTGACTTTTTCCACGGATTATTTTCCGAACGAGACCTATCTTCTTCCCATCTCGCACGACGAGAGCGGAAGGGAACGAGGCTCCGTCTTCGCCCGGCTGCCGGGGACGGAGGAGGAAAAGCTTCGGAATGCGAAGCTTCTGTATCTCTATCAGACCGTCCACCCCGGGAAGAAGCTTCGCTTTATGGGGAACGAGCTCGCCGGCGGAGAGTGGGACGTGCATAAGGAGCTCGACTGGACGGCGCTGCACCGGAAGAAGATCCGGGACTTTGCCGAGTTCCTGCGGGCGCTGGGCCTGCTCGGATGCGGAAACACTGCCCTCTACGAGGCGGACTATGAGCCTTGGAGCACCCGCTGGATCTGCTGCGACGACGGGGGAAACGCCGTTTACGCTATGATCCGTCACGGCCGCGAGAAGCATCTCCTTGCGATCTGGAATTTTTCCGCCGAGGAGAGAAGCCATGCCGTTTCTCTTCCCTTTGCCGAGAGTCTGCAGCTTCTGCTTCATACCGAGTGGCCGGAATTCGGAGGGGAGACGGCGAAACGCGCAAGACCCTTCCGGCTGGAAAACGACCGGATCTCCTTTCATCTTCCGCCGCTCGCAGGGATGGTGCTGGAGGTACGGTTCCGATAAAGCGACAAAATAAAAAGAGCCCGGAGGCTCTTTTTTATTTGCAGGCGAGCTGCAGGATCGTCTTTCCGTCCTCAAGAGAGGCTGTGAACTGCGTGCCGCCGTCCTCCAGAGGCGTTTCACGGAAGAGAAGAAGGTCGTTTTCATAGCAGGAGGCCTTATAATGGACATCGAACTCCGTATAGTTCCTTGCTTTCCAGTCCTCACAGGAGAAAAGGGAGGCAAAGGCACGGAGGTAGGCACAGTTGTTCATGTGGCCGCCGATGTCGATGTCTGTAGAGCGGACGCGGTAGGAGGCAAAAGGCTCACAGGGGGGAGGTTCCTTCATGCGGAGGAACGGCTCGGAAAGCGCAAGCTCGGAAGGCTCGGGGAGGGAGGGAAATACGTCCTTTACCGGGTGGAGCGCACCTGTGGCAAGATTCAAAATGGCCCACTGGGTCCGCGCGGCGGCAAGTGTCTCGTTTCCTTTCCGGAGAAGATACTGCCGGTTGCAGCGAAAACGCTCCGGAAGCTCGGGCCAGGTAGAGAGCGTGATCTCCTCGTTCATCTCCGGGCGCCGAAAGAAGCGCACCTTCGTGCGGACCGTGACCCAAAAGAGCTGCTGCGGATCAAAATCGGCCCGGCCAACGCCGAGAAGATTGGCGTGTGAGGTGGCGGCGTCCATAAAGAGCTGAAAGGCGTCCGGAATGCCGAGACGGCCGGTGCTGTCGCAGCGGGACGGAGAGACGCAGAGATTGCAGGTATAGATCGGTTCCAATTGAGTTTATTTCACCTTTCGAAAAATAAGCTGCTGCCTTTCGGCAGCAGCTGTTGTTTTGGGAGAGCAGAGGAATCAGGAGAAGATCGGCTTCAGGGCTGCGGCAAGCGCGTTCTTCTGGGCTTCGGCCTCGGCGAGATCCTTGCCGAGTGTGGTGAAGTAGGCCTTGATCTTGGGCTCGGTGCCAGAGGGACGGATAATGACCGTGGCGCCGCCCTCAAGGGAGTAGGAGAGAACGTTGGCAGAGGGAAGGCCGGTAGCTGCCGTATCCTTATAGTCGAGAGAGCTTACAACCTTATAGCCGGCGATCTCGGTGAGAGGCTTTTCACGGAGAGAGGCCATGATGTTCTTCATCGTGTCCATACCGGAGAGACCCGGGAACTCGAAGGAGTCCGTCTTGTTGAGGTAACGGCCGTACTGGGCGTAGATCTCTTCCAGGCGCTGCTTGATGGAAGAGCCGATGGAGCGGTAATAGGCAGCCATCTCGCAGATCAGCATCGAAGCAATGACGGCGTCCTTGTCACGCACATAGGGGCCGGCCAGATAGCCGTAGCTCTCTTCAAAGCCGAAGATGAAGCGGTCGACCTCGCCGGCGACTTCCAGACGGGCGATCTGGTCGCCGATCCACTTGAAGCCGGTCAGCACGCTGCGCAGCTCTACATTGTAATTCTTCGCGATCGCATCGGCGAGCGGCGTAGAGACGAGGGACTTGACGGCAACGGCATTTTTCGGCATGGTGCCCTTCTCGATGCGGCCGGCACAGATATAGTCGAGCAGAAGCGCGCCGACTTCGTTGCCGGTGACGAGCTCATAGGAGCCGTCCGGGCACTTCATAGCGATGCCGACGCGGTCAGCGTCGGGGTCAGTGGCGAGCATCAGGTCGGCACCGGTCTGCTTGGCGAGCTCAAGCCCGGCTTCCAGAGCCTTGAACTGCTCGGGGTTGGGGTAGGAGCAGGTGGTAAAGTAGCCGTTGGGATATTCCTGATCGGGAACGATGGTGATGTCGGTAATGCCGATGTCGTTGAGGACGTGCGTGACCGGGACGAGGCCGGAGCCGTTGAGCGGGCTGTAGACCAGCTGGAGGCCGGCCGTTCTGGCGAGGCCCGGGCGGACCTGACGGGCTTCAATGGCTTCGTAGAAGGCAGACTTGCAGTCATCTCCGACAAAGCGGATGAGGCCTTCCTCCACGCCCTGTGCAAAGGACATGTACTTGGCGCCGGTGAGAATGTCCGTCTTCTGAATTTCGGCATAGACGATGGCGGCAGCGTCGTCCGTCATCTGGCAGCCGTCCGGCCCGTAGGCCTTGTAGCCGTTGTACTTGGCAGGGTTGTGGGAGGCCGTGACCATGATGCCGGCGTTGCAGTTATAGTAGCGCGTAGCAAAAGAGAGCGCGGGGACCGGCATGAGTGCATCGTAGATGCGGACCTTGATGCCGTTCGCGGCGAGAACGCCGGCTGCGTTCTTGGCAAAAACATCGCTCTTGAGGCGGGAATCATAGCTGATGGCGACGGTCTGCGTGCCGCCCTGGGTCTTGACCCAGTTGGCAAGGCCCTGAGTGGCCTGGCGGACGACCCAGATGTTCATCCGGTTCGTGCCGGCGCCGAGAACGCCGCGAAGGCCGGCCGTGCCGAAGGCAAGAGAGACGGCAAAGCGCTCTTTGATCTCATCGTCATTCCCGGCGATCTTCTGCAGCTCAGGCTCGAGGTCGCAGTCCTCCAGGTCGGCGGCGAGCCAGCGCTCATAGGCTTCCATGTACATAGTTACATCCTCTTCTTTCTTTTTTATATTTGGGTAAACGCAGATTGCGAACTTACTGACTCATAATATAACTGCCCGTGCGGAAGTTGTCAAACATGAAAATGCATAGAAGAGCCGGAATAACACGCAGGGCAGAGATTGAAGGTATATCCGAGGGGAAGCTCCTTTCCGCAGGATTTGCAGCGGCGGATGTATTGAGACTTGTCTTCCGCCATCAGTTCCGCGATCCGGCGGCAGACCTCCTCGCGCTGCTCGGAGCAGGAATCGGGCTGGCCGATCCGCTGAAGAAGCTGATGATGCACGTCATAAGCCTTGTATTGCAGCTCGCAGCCCTGGAGCGTGTCGGTGTCGAAATGGGGCTCGGGGATGCGGCGGGAGCGGAGAATGGCGCGGGCACAGGTAAGCCAGTAGATCAGAAGTTCCTGAAGCCCCGTGTCCACCGGACAGGTAATGAGGTCGTAAATAAGCTCGCGGTCCTTCCCCTCGCAGGAGGAACGGAGCATGGAATAGAGCACGAGCGCATCGCTGACGTCCTCCCGCTTGAAGCTCTTGCTGCCGGGGAGGCGCTGCCAGGTGCGCAGGAGGGTGTCGAGGGGATAGTCCGTTGCGAGGACCTCGCGGGGAAAGGCAATGCAGGGCGTGCGGATCTGGGAGACGGTGAAGCGAAGGCCGTTTTCGACAATGTCCGAGTCATCCATCGTCAGCACCTCGCCGAGGTCGAACATGCCGTAGCGCCCGGCGCGCCCGGCGATCTGGCGGATCTCGCCGCCGGTGAGCGGACGCTGCGTTTTTCCGTCGAACTTCTGCACCTCGGAGAAGATCACGCGGCGGATCGGGAGGGAGATGCCCATGCCGATGGCGTCCGTTGCAACGATGACGCTCGTTTCGCCGGAGGTGTATTTCTGCACCTCGCTGCGCCGCGCCGCCGGGGGCAGCGCCCCGTAGATGACGCTTGCGCGGATGCCGCTGCGCTCGAGATGCGCTGCCGTGGAGAGAACGTTTTTGCGCGAAAAGCAGATCACGGCGTCATGGGGCTGGATCTCGTCGAAGCTGTTCAGCTTTCCCGCATAGACGAGCGGGACAAGACGCTCATGCCGGACAACGGAGTACGGATCCCCGAACTGCCGGACGAGAGACTCAATGTACGAGAGCGCCTCGGGGGCCAGGCAGATATGCACCTCCTCGGCATCGACGAGGCACATGGCCTTGAGCCAGGCGGAGCCGCGGTCGCTGTCCGTCACCAGCTGGGCTTCGTCGATCACGGCGACCTTGTAATGACGGCGGAAATCGCAGAGCTCAATCGTGGAGGCGACGATGCCGGCCCCTTCCACAGGGATCGATTCTTCTCCGGTCAGCAGGCTGCAGGGGACGCCGGAGGCATTGATCTTGTCGAACATCTCCAGCGCAAGGAGGCGCAGCGGGCCGAGATAGGTACCGCAGCGGCTGCTCTTGAGGGCATTGACGGCGTCATAGGTCTTGCCGCTGTTCGTCGGCCCTACGTGGAGAACGAAGACGCGCTTGAGTGCACGGGCCTTTTCAATGAGGCTGTCCGGGTTATACTTCATGAGGAGTGCGGAGATCTCCCTGTGATCGCGGGATTCCTGCTGCGAAGCGCGGCGCTGCGCAATGGCGGCCTGAACTTCGGGCAGCTGCAGAGCGGCTTCGACCTCGCTCTTTTTCCAGTAACGCCCATAGGAATAATGACGACGGGGATTGTAACGGACCGTCGGCTTCGGGAGATACCGGTCAAGGATCTTTTTCGGAATGCCGTAGGTTCCGATGACGGTGGACTGGCTCAGAAGCGGATCGGTATTTTCCGTCGGATTGTTTTTGTTTTTATTTTTACTCATAGAAGTTATTCTACCATAAGCGAAAAAGGAACGCAATTGCGGGTTTATTATTTCCGATGAATGTGATAAAATACGAAAAATCAAATGAGACACCCGGAGGATGCCATGGCCTGGATCTATGTGCTGATCATGATCTTTTCCGTGATCGCGCTGGCTGTTATGCTCGCAGCGCTCCGGCGGGACAGTGCGTACAGACGCTTTGAGGAATCCCGCCCGCGTGCGGAAGAGGCGGCAAGGAGACGCAAAAGAGAATATGAGGAATACGAGGAGGCCTCTCCACGGCGGGCGGCCGACGCGAGGACGCGCCGCAGCGCCCCCGCATTCGCGGAGGATCCTTCCGTCTATTCTGTTATGCCGGAGGAGACAGGGAGACGGGCAAAACGCCGCAGCTTCTGGATGCTGAAGATCCTCTGTGCGCTGATCTGGCTGGCCGCCGGCGCGGCCTTTGCCGTCTATTTCTTCCTGTAAATAAAAGGAAAGCCGCAGCCGGGGAGGCTGTGGCTTTCTGTGTTCAGGTTTCCGAAGAGACAGTTGAGCCTTCTGTCTGCTTCGGAGGAGGAGTGAAAGGAAAATACGAATGTCCGAACTTATCGAACAAAAACAGCTTACCATAGAAGAAACGTAAAATAAAATACATATCGAGCTATGGTTACGATAGCGGATGCGTATGGAAGAAAGACCCGGCGGAGAAGCTGCTTTCCTCTGAAATTCCTGTTGACAATTGAAAATTGGCAGATTATACTTCAAAAGAACCTTTACGGGAAGCCTGCGGGCTTCCCGGCTTTGTTATTCTGCGATTTTCGGCCGGACACACGGCGAAAGGAACATAGAGCATGATCGAAATTCAGCATCTCGGGAAAACCTTTCATACGTCGAACGGGGACATCGTTGCCCTGGACGATATCAATCTGAAGATCCCCGACGGGGAGATCTTCGGCATCATCGGCCTGAGCGGAGCCGGAAAGAGCACACTCGTGCGCTGCATCAATCTGCTGGAGCGCCCGACGGCGGGGGACGTCGTCATTGACGGGCAGAGCCTGACCTCGCTGAGCGAAAAGGAACTGCTGAAGCTCCGCCGGTCGATCGGCATGATCTTCCAAAACTTCAATCTGCTGGAACAGCGGACGGTCCTGCGCAATGTCTGCTTCCCGATGGAGATCTCCGGCGTGGACCGGAAGGCGGCGAAGGAGAAGGCCATGGAACTGCTCGGCATCGTCGGGCTGCAGGATCGCGCGCAGGCCTATCCCTCCCAGCTTTCCGGCGGGCAGAAGCAGCGCGTTGCAATTGCCCGCGCCCTGACGACGAATCCCAAGTATCTCCTCTGCGACGAGGCGACCTCGGCTCTCGATCCGAATACGACGAGCCAGATCCTCGATCTGCTCAAGCGCATCAATCAGGAGATGGGCGTCACGATCGTCGTCATTACGCACGAGATGAAGGTCATTGACCGCATCTGCGACAGTGTGGCCGTGATCGATGCGAGCCATATTGCAGAGGAGGGCCGGGTGAGCGACGTGTTCACCAATCCCCGGTCGCGCATTGCGCGCGATCTTATCCTCCCGAAGGAAGCGAATATTATCAGCACGGAGGGCGGCCGCCGCATCCGCCTGACCTTTGACGGCATGGAAAAGACAACGGATCCGCTCATCTCCCGCATGGTGCTCGAGTGCGGCGCCCCGGTCAATATCCTCTTTGCCGATACAAGGATCTATGAAGGCGTAGTGCACGGGCATATGGTCATTGAGCTGCCGAACGGAGAGCGGGAAGCGGACAAGATCATGGCCTGGCTCGGCGCCAACGGCGTGCCCTGGAAGGAGGAACTGTAAAAATGCTCTCTTCGATGTTTTATAAGCTTTGGGACAACGGTCTCATCCAGATGGGGATCTGGGAGACGATCTACATGACCGGCATTGCCTCCTTCTTCTCCTATCTTCTCGGCCTGCCTCTCGGCGTCATATTGACGGTCACGGATAAAAACGGGATCTGCCCGAACAAATGGGTCAACACGATCCTCGGCTTCATCGTCAATTTCTTCCGCAGCATCCCGTTCATTATCCTGATGGTGGCAATGCTGCCGGTGGCCAAATTCATCGTCGGCACCTCGCTTGGCAATAAGGCCGTCATCGTGATGCTCATCATCGGAGCGGCACCGTACGTGGCGAGAATGGTAGAATCTTCCGTCAAGGAGGTCAACGCCGGGGTCATCGAGGCCGCGCAGGCGATGGGAGCCAACAAGCTTCAGATCATCTGGAAAGTGCTTCTGCCGGAGGCGATGCCGTCCCTCATTATCGGAGGGGCGATCTCCATCGTTACGATCCTCAGCTATTCCGCCATGGCCGCCACACTCGGCGGCACCGGCCTCGGCCAGATCGCCATCATCTACGGCCACCAGAGAAGCAATGGCGACATTACGTGGATCTGCGTTTTCCTCACGGTCATCATCGTGCAGATCATCCAGAGTCTCGGAACGTGGATCGCGCACAAGACGGACAAGAGGATAAGAAATCGGTAAAGCTATAAAAATTATTTATACCAAACAATAAAAAATCATAATTGGACAAAAGAGCGCGCAGTGCGTATAATCACAACCGTTCCGCGAGGGACCATTTAAGATTACATTATTTCCGGAGGAAACCCAAATGAAAAAGCTTGCAGCACTGGTTCTTGTTCTTGTATTCGCCCTCTCTTTGGGCGCGGCCGCTTTTGCGGATGACAATGTCATCGTTGTCGGTGCTTCCGCAACGCCGCACGCCGAGATCCTCGAGTCCATTAAGGACGCGGTCGCCGAAGAAGGCTATGAGCTGGACATCCGCATTTATGACGACTATGTCCTCCCCAACACCGCTTTGGACGACGGTGACCTGGATGCCAACTACTTCCAGCATACCCCGTATCTGAACAGCTTCAATGAAGCCAACGGCACGGAGATCTCCGTTGCTGCGCTGGTGCATTATGAGCCGTTCGGCATTTACAGCGAATCCGTCGAGTCTGTTTCCGAGGTACCGGATGGCGCCACCATCATCATCCCGGCGGACGACAGCAACGAGACCCGTGCCCTGCTCCTCCTGCAGCAAGAAGGTCTCATCACCATCGAGGACGGTTACACCGTTGAGACCGGCATCACGCATCTTGACATCGCGGACGACGGCGGCTACAATATCGTGCCCGTCCAGGCGGACATGGTCGCCTCCCAGTTGAAGGCCGGAGACGAGGGCACCATTGCCGTTATCAACGGCAACTATGCGCTCGAGGCAGGCTACACTTCTGCCGACGCTCTGGCTCTTGAGGATGCCTCCGGCGATGCCGCTCAGTATTATGCAAACATCATTGCCGTCCGTACCGGCGAGGAAGAGAGCGAGAAGACGCTGGCTCTCATCAATGCCCTCCTGACCGAAGAGACCCGCACCTTCATCGAGGAGACCTACAACGGCTCCGTCGTTGCCGTGTGGGCGGCAGAAGAGGAATAATCCTTCGAGGAAACGCATTCGGCCGGAAGCTGCAAGGCTTCCGGCCGTTTTCTGTTTTCAGATCCGGGAATCTGTGTTATACTATAAAAATCAGACTGCGGAGAACCGGGATGAACGAAGAAAAAAAGAGAAAATGGAATATCGCGATCTTTCTCGTGCTGCTGCTTCTTGTCGCGGGGGCGGCTGTGCCGGGCGTGCGGAGGATCGAGGAGAGTCTGTTTGCCGATGCCGCAGAGGCAGAGGCGAGAGCGGGCGCCATTCTCGTGTTCGGAATGGCGGCGATCGTCTGCCTTGCGGCCGTAAGCGGGATCCTTGCACTCTGCAAGGCGCCCGTCACGGGGCCGAGCCTGCTGATCGGATTCGTGCTGATCGGATGCGGGGCGGCGATGTTTCTCGGCGTGAAGGGTACGGAGGAGACGGCGGAGCCAACACCTGCGCCGCGGCCGACGGTGACGCCCCCGGCAGTAGAGATCACGGAGAGCGCCTCCGTCTCGAGCGGAAATCCGGAGACAGGGACGGAGTTCTTCCGCCTCTACGACAGCTGCGATGCAAAGCTCGTCGTGGAAAACGGAAGCAATTCCGATATTTATCTGCAGATGCTCGACCGGCACGAGACCGTTGTGCTGCGCTTCTACGTCCGCATGGGGGATACGCTGGAGATCTCCGTTCCTTGGGGGACCTATCACTTCCAGCTTGCAACGGGAAGATACTGGGAGAACGAGGAGACGCTTTTTGGCTCGAAAACGCATTATCGTGCCATTGAGGAGGTCTTCTCCCTGCAGCATCAGGCGACTTTGACCCTGAGCTTTACCTCCGGCTTCCCGGAGACAGTGACGATCAAAGAGCGGGAGTTCACACGCTCCTGAGAGGGAAAAATATATGATCCGGAAAACAAAGAACTTTATTGCGGGAATGCTGGAGCGGAAGCTCACGGTCTATGCCTCCTCGGGGTGCTATTATCTTTTTATGAGCCTTGTGCCCATCGTGATGATCCTCTGCTGTCTGCTTCCGTATACCCCGTTTACACAGGATCTGCTGCTGGAATATCTTGACGATTATATGACCCCGCAGCTGACGGAGATGGTAAAAAAGATCGTCGACGCCGTGTATGCCTCCAGCGCTGCAACGCTCACATTTTCCATCTGCCTGACGGCGTTTTCCGCTTCGGCCTCCATGAAGGCGCTGATGAAGGGCATGGATGCCGCCTACGGTGTGGAGCGAAAGGACGGATTCCTTCTTTTTACGATCAAAGGCCTGCTGTATATGACCGTTCTTCTCGTTGCGCTCGTGCTGACGCTGTTTGTGCTGGTTTACGGAGAGCGAATCCTTGGGCTTGTGCAGAACTATGTGCCGCAGATCTTTTCCTGGGAGACGCTGATCAATCTGCTTCGCTATGCCGTGACGTTCCTGCTGCTGGTGCTCTTCTTCCTGATCCTCTACACCCTTATGCCGGCGGGAAAGCATCGGGTCGCGCGCAATGTGCCCGGGGCGATCTTCACGGCTGTTTTATGGACGGCGTTTTCTTCCGTATTTTCCTTTTATATGGACAATGCGTGGAAATACGGCGCATACGGCTATATCGGCTCTACCATGGCGGCCATGCTGTGGATGTACTGCTGCCTGTACTTTCTGCTGATCGGAGGATATATCAACAGCAGGAGGCGGGAGAAAAAAATATAAAATTATGCAATGTGCACTATTTACTTTAGTTCGCTAACGTGGTAGTATACTGAACTACAGAAACGAAAGGAAATATACGCGCTTTGAAGTTCAATTACGACATCCTGGATGATACGGAAAAGATCATCTTTGCGCTGCGCTCGCTCTACCATGAGTATGGGTACCGCGTATACAAGATGGGCAAGTTTGAGGATTATGACCTCTACAGCCGCAACAAGGACTTTCTCATCTCGGAAAATCTCATTACCTTTACCGATACCAACGGCCGCCTGAAGGCGCTCAAGCCGGATGTGACGCTCTCCATTATCAAGAATAACCGCGATGATCCCGAGACGACCCGCAAGCTCTGCTATAACGAGAATGTCTACCGCGTCTCTCAGGGAGGAAACGCTTTCCGCGAGATCATGCAGACGGGGCTGGAATGCATGGGAAAGGTGGACGAGGAGTGTATCGCCGAGGTGCTGCTGCTCGCGGCAAAGAGCCTCTCTCTCCTGCAGGAGAGCTTCGCGCTGGAAATTTCGGATCTGGACATTCTTCTGCGTTTCGTGGAGGATATGACGGATCGGGAGGATGTTCGCCGGAGCCTTCTCAGGTGCGTGAGCGAGAAAAATCTCCACGCGCTGCAGGAGATCTGCACGCGGGAGGAGATCGCCGCCCCCAAGGCAGAACGGCTGGGGCAGCTGATGCAGCTTTACGGGCCGGCGATGGAGGTGATCCCCCGGCTCAAGGAGCTTGGCGGACGGCTGGGGCTCCGGGAAGAGACGGAGCGGCTCGAGCGGATCCTGCAGCGCCTCGCCGGAAGCGGCGTGGAGGATCGGATCCGGATCGATTTCTCCGTTATGAGCAATACGCGATATTATAACGGCGTCACCTTCCAGGGGTTCCTCGCGGGGCTGCCGAGGCGCGTGCTTTCCGGAGGGCAGTATAACCGCCTGATGCGGCGGATGGGGAAAACTTCGGATGCCGTCGGTTTTGCGGTCTATCTCGATGAGCTCGACCGGCTGGACCTGAGCGGGAGAGGAGCGGAGGAAGCATGAAGGAAATGCTGAATATTGCGCTTCCCAAGGGGCGGCTCGGAGAGCGGGTCTATGCGATGTTTGCAAAGGCCGGGTTCCCCTGCCCTTCGATCGAGGAGACCAACCGAAAGCTGATCTTTGAAAACGAAGAGACCGGCGTGCGGTACTTCTGGGTCAAGCCGTCGGACGTTGCGATCTACGTGGAGCGCGGTGCAGCCGATATCGGCGTTGCGGGGAAGGATATCCTGCTGGAATACGAGCCGGATGTCTACGAGCTGCTGGACCTGAAGACGGGAAAATGCCGCATGGCGGTCGCCGGACCGAAGGGCTTTACAGACAGCGGCCGGGGAACGCTGCGCGTTGCCACCAAATTTGCCAATATTGCGCAAGGCTACTATAATTCCGTCGGGCGCGATATCGACATCATTCATCTCAACGGCTCCATCGAGCTTGCCCCGATCCTGAAGCTCTCCGATGTGATCGTGGACATCGTGGAAACCGGGACGACGCTGAAGGAAAACGATCTGGAAGTTCTCGAGGAGATCGTCCCGATCAGCGCAAGGCTTATCGCAAACAAGGCAGCGTTCCGCTTTAAAACGGAACCGATCGAACATCTTGTGCAGGAAATGAAAGGACAGCTGACATGATCAAAATTATGAAATACGGCGAGACGCCGACAAGCGAGATCTTTTTCCGCAATATTCCGACGAATTCTGTCTCCGGCATCGTGGAGGGCATTATCGCAAACGTCCGGGCAAACGGAGACAAGGCGCTCTATGAATACTGCGAGAAGTTCGACAAGGCAAAGCTGACGAGCCTGCGCGTCTCTGAAGAGGAGATCCGGGAGGCGGTGGAGAGCGTGGAACCGGAGTTTATCGAGGTTCTGAAGCGCTCGGCTGCCAATATCCGCAAGTTTCACGAGGCGCAAAAGCGCACCGGCTTTATCATCAACGATGAGAGCGGCATCGTGATGGGGCAAAAGATCATCCCCGTCGACCGCGCAGGCATCTATGTCCCGGGCGGGACGGCTGCCTATCCGTCCACGGTGCTGATGGACTCCATTCCCGCAAAGATCGCAGGTGTAAAAGAGGTCGTCATGGTGACGCCGCCGAACGCGGAAGGGAAGATCAATCCGGTGATCCTTGCCGCGGCTTATGTAGCCGGCGTAGACAGCATCTTCAAAGTCGGCGGGGCGCAGGCAGTTGCGGCCCTGGCCTACGGCACGGAAAGCATTCCGAAGGTGGACAAGATCGTCGGCCCGGGCAACGCTTTCGTGGCGGAGGCAAAGCGGCAGGTCTACGGTGTGGTGTCGATCGACATGATCGCGGGGCCGAGTGAGATCCTCGTAGTAGCGGACGGAAAATCCAACGCCCGTTATCTCGCGGCCGACCTTCTCTCTCAGGCCGAGCATGACCGCATGGCGACGGCCGTCCTTGTGACGGATTCCATGGAGTTGGCGCAGAATGTCAGCACGGAGCTCGAAAAGCAGATCCCGCTGCTTGACCGTGCCGAGATCGCACGCGCTTCGGTGGACAATAACGGCAAGATCATCGTCGCGGACGATCTCATGGCGGCCATCGAGATCGCAAACGAGATCGCGCCGGAGCATTTGGAGCTTTGCGTCGACAATCCCTTCGATTATCTCGACAGTATCCGCCATGCCGGTTCCGTTTTCCTCGGGCGCAACTGCCCCGAGGCACTGGGCGACTATATGGCGGGCCCGAACCACACCCTGCCTACGAGCGGCACGGCGAAGTTTTCAAGCCCCCTTTCGGTGGATGACTTCATCAAAAAGACCCAGTATACCTACTTTACGCGGGATGCGCTTGCGGGAATGGCAAAAGATGTCGCCTTCTTTGCCACGAAGGAAGGCTTTACGGGCCATGCCAAGAGCGCGCTGATCCGCACCGAGGAGAACGTATGAGCCGCTTTTTTTCAAAGCGCTATGCTTCGCTCACACCCTATACCCCGGGAGAGCAGCCGCAGGACCGGAAGTATATCAAGCTTAACACGAATGAATCCCCCTTCCCTCCGTCTGCACGCGCCATTGCGGCAGCAGCCGAAGAGGCGGGGCGACTGCAGCTCTATTCCGACCCCGAGTGCCTCCGGCTGCGCCAGGCGCTTGCAGAGCGCTATGCGGTAAAGCCGGAGCAGGTCATCGTAACGAACGGGTCGGACGAGGCGCTGAACTTTGCTTTTATGGCCTTCTGCGATGAGGAGCACCCGGCCGTCTTTGCGGACATTACCTACGGGTTTTATCCCGTTTATGCGGAGATCAACCACGTGCCGTACCGCGAGATCCCGCTGCGGGAGGATCTCACGATCGCGCCGGAAGACTTTTATGACGCCAAGGGAACGATCGTTCTCGCCAACCCCAACGCACAGACGGGCGTTGCCCTGCCGCGCACGGCAGTCGAGGAGATCATCCGGCGGAACGCGGAAAACATCGTGATCGTGGACGAGGCGTATGTAGACTTCGGCGGTGAGAGCTGCGTGGAGCTCACGGAAAAATACGACAATTTCCTCGTCGTCCAGACCTTCTCCAAATCGCGCTCCATGGCAGGAGCGAGGCTCGGCTTTGCCATCGGCAACGAAGCACTGATCACGGACCTCAATACCATTCGCTATTCGAACAATCCCTATAATGTCAACCGGATGACGCTTGCCGCCGGTGTCGGCATCCTGGCAGACCGGACCTATACCGAGGCCAACTGCCGCACGATCGTGGAAAACCGCGCCTTCACGGAGCAGGCGCTGCAGGAGCTCGGCTTCACGATGCCGCCCTCCTCCGCCAATTTCCTCCTCGCCCGGCATGCCGCCGTTGGCGGAGAGACGCTTTACCGGAAGCTGAAGGAGCGCGGTATCCTGGTGAGGCATTTTTCCAAAGAGCGGATCTGCGAATCGATCCGCATTACGATCGGCACGAGAGAACAGATGGAGGCGCTTGTTGCCAACATCCGTGAGATTTTGGAGGAAACAGAATGAGAACCGCTGCCATCGAGCGAAAAACGAACGAGACGGACATCTCCCTCTCTCTGAATCTGGACGGAACGGGCCTCAGCGAGATCGATACAGGCTGCGGATTCTTGAACCATATGCTGACGCTCTTTGCCAGCCATGGCCGCTTTGACCTTAAAGTGAAGTGCATCGGGGATGTTGACGTCGACTTTCATCATACCACGGAAGATATCGGCATTGCGCTCGGCGAGGCCTTTCTTGCCGCCCTGGGCGACAAGCGGGGGATCGTACGCTATGGTCAGCGGATCCTGCCGATGGACGAGGCTTTGATCCTTGCGGCTGCGGATATCTCCGGCCGGAGCTGCCTCGGGTATGCGCTTGAGATCCCGACGGAGAAGGTAGGCTCCTTTGACACGGAGCTCGTGGAGGAGTTCTGGCAGGGCTTTACGAGAAGCGCGCGCATATCGCTTCATCTCCGTCAGCTTGCCGGCACCAATTCGCACCATATCATCGAAGGCGCCTTCAAGGCGGCTGCCCGGGCGCTGCGGGAGGCGGCGGCGATCGATGCAGACTTTGCCGACGAGATCCCGTCGACCAAGGGAGTGCTCTGAGATGACGGCGATCGTAGACTACGGCGTGGGGAACCTCTTTTCCCTTCGCAGCTCCTTTGCCGCCATCGGGCAGGATGTCGTCGTGACGGGAAACAGGGAAGAGATCGCCCGTGCGGAGCGGATCGTTCTGCCCGGCGTTGGAGCCTTTGAGGAGGCTGCGGCCAAGCTGAGAGCAAGCGGGCTTGCGGAGGCGGTCTGCCGCGAAGCGGCAGAGGGAAAGCCTCTGCTCGGTATCTGCCTTGGAATGCAGCTCCTGTTTGAAAAAAGTTACGAGTTCGGCGAGTTTGAAGGGCTGGGGCTGATCCCCGGAACCATCCGCCCGATCCGGGATGTGATCCCGGCGGAGCTGAAGATCCCGCACATCGGGTGGAACGCGCTGAAATTCAAAAAAGGATCCCCGCTTTTCCGGCGCATCGAGGAAGGGGACTGTGTTTATTTTGTACATTCCTACTATGCGGCCGACTGTGCGGAGAGCGTGATCGCCACGGCGGAATACGGCGCCGAGCTCACGGCCGCTGTGCAGAGAAGCAACATCTGCGGCTGCCAGTTTCACCCCGAAAAAAGCGGCAAGGTGGGGCTCAATATTCTGAGAGCATTTTGCGAGGAGTTTTGAATTATGCTGATTTTTCCGGCCATCGATCTGGTGCAGGGCAAGGCTGTGCGCCTCTATAAAGGGGACTATGCGGCGATGACGGTCTACAGCGAAGACCCTTCGGCCGTCGCGGAGGACTTCGTCTCCTGCGGGGTGGGGCACATTCATATCGTTGACCTCGAGGGCGCCAAAAGCGGCGGCACGCCGAATTTTGAGACGGTCTGCGCGATCCGCGAGAGGAGCGGGGCATTCTGCGAGATCGGCGGAGGGATCCGCACAATGGAGACGGCGGAACGCTATCTCTCCGCGGGGCTTGACCGCGTGATCCTTGGAACGGCAGCCGTCACGGACGAGGGCTTTGCACGGGAGGCTGTGCAGGAATACGGCGGCAGGATCGCCGTCGGCGCCGATCTGCGGGACGGGTATATTGCCGTGAAGGGCTGGCTTGAGCAGTCAGAGACGGACGTATATACCTTCTTTGAAAAAATGCAGCGCATCGGCGTCGAGACCGTCATCTGCACGGATATTTCGCGCGACGGCGCCATGCAGGGCACGAATCGCGCGCTCTACCGCGAGCTGAGCGCCCGCTTCGGAATGAACATCACGGCCTCGGGTGGCGTTTCCACTCTGGAGGACGTGCAGAGCCTGCGGGAGATGGAGCTCTATGCCGCGATCATCGGCAAGGCCTACTATACGGGCGCCATCGACCTGAAGAAAGCGATCGAGGTGGCGGAATGATCACAAAGCGCATTATCCCGTGTCTGGACGTGAAGAACGGGCGTGTCGTGAAGGGCGTCAATTTCCTGGGGCTGAACGATGTCGCCTCCCCGGTGGAGCTTGCGGAATATTACAGCGAATGCGGGGCGGACGAACTCGTCTTTTATGACATCACAGCCTCTGCCGAAGGCCGCGGCCTCTTTACGGACATCCTCTGCGAAACGGCGCGGAAGGTCTTCATCCCGCTGACCGTCGGCGGCGGGATCAACACGACGGAGGATTTTGACCGCGTTCTTAAATGCGGGGCGGACAAGGTGAGCGTCAATTCCGGCGCGATCCGCTCTCCCGGGCTGATCGACGATGCGGCCCGGCTCTATGGCAGCCAGTGCGTTGTGCTGTCGGCAGATGTGAAACGCGTAGACGGCGTGTTCCGCGTTTTCGCCAAGGGCGGGCGCGAGAATACCGGGAAGGAAGCCATTGCCTGGATCCGGGAATGTGTGGACCGTGGCGCGGGAGAGATCGTCGTCAACTCCATCGACACGGACGGAGTGAAGAACGGCTTCGACCTCGAGATGCTCGATGCTGTATGCAATGCCGTGTCCGTGCCCGTGATCGCGTCGGGCGGCGCCGGCGGCATCGAGGATTTTCTGACGCTGTTCCGTACGCTGCCGCGCGTTGACGCAGGGCTTGCCGCGTCGATCTTCCATTTCGGCGAGGTACAGATCGCAGAGCTCAAGCGGCAGATGGCGGCAGCCGGCATCCCGACTCGGCTTTGAGCGGGTGCCGGATCAAATCTGATTTTTTATTTTGGAAAGGCAAACCATGATCGATATCAATGAACTGAAGTTTGACGAAAAGGGCCTGATCCCCGCCATTGTGGTGGACGCGGTGACCAAAGAGGTGCTGACGCTGGCCTATATGAACAAGGAAAGCCTCGCAATCTCTATGGAGAAGGAGCTCACGTGCTTTTACAGCCGCTCCCGCCAGGAGCTGTGGCTCAAGGGAGAGACGAGTGGGAATTACCAGCACATCGTCTCCATCACGGCGGACTGCGACAAGGACGCGCTCGTCGTCCTTGTGGAAAAGGACGGCCCGGCCTGCCATACCGGCGCGGAGAGCTGCTTCTTCCAGCCGGTCTATCAGAGCGCTGAGCGGAGTGCGTGGTCCTACGAGGGCCTCATGAAGCTCATCGAAGGGCGCAAGACCGAAAAGAAAGAGGGTTCTTATACGACCTATCTCTTCGAAAAGGGACTCGACAAGATCCTCAAGAAGGTCGGCGAGGAGAGCACGGAGGTCATCATTGCCGCCAAGGCCGAGGACAAGAAGGAGACGATCTACGAGATCTCCGACCTTGCGTATCACGTGATGGTGCTGATGGTGGAGGCCGGCATTTCCCTTGAGGATATCCACAAGGAGCTCGCGTCCCGCCATGTGATCGACCATAAAGTCAAGCAGGAGAAGATGACCTCATGATCGCTTCCGATCTCCATCTGCATACGCTCTGGTGCGACGGGAAGTCCTCTCCGGCAGAGATGGCGCGCGCAGCCTTCGAAAAAGGAATGAAGCGCATCGGCTTTTCCTGCCACAGCTACACCTGGTTTGACGAGGAATACTGCATTGCGCGGGAGAATATTCCGCTCTATATCGCCGAGATCCGTGCGCTCGCCTGGGAATATGCCGGGAAGATGGAAATCCTCTGCGGTGTGGAGCAGGATATCGATTCCCGGGAGGACTCCTCCTGGGCGGACTATGTGATCGGCTCGGTGCACTATATTGAGAAGAACGGCCGGTATTATCCCATTGATAACTCTGAGGAGGGCTTTCGGGAACTGCTCGCGGCCTTTGGCGGCGATGCGGATGCTCTGGCGGAGGCCTACTTTGCCAAGGAGGCGGAGATCGTGCGCAGGACGGGAGCGGACATCATCGGGCATTTCGACCTCATCACAAAGTTCAATGAGGGCGGGAAGCTTTTTGACGAGAGCACGCCGCGTTACCGCGCCGCCTGGCAGCAGGCGGCGGATGTGCTGCTCCGGACGGGGGTGCCTTTTGAGATCAACACGGGGGCCATCTCCCGCGGATATCGCACGGAGCCATACCCTTCCGCGGAGATCCGAAGCTATATCGGAGCACACGGCGGAACACGGATCCTCAGCAGCGATGCCCACGCCCCCGAGAACATCGGCTACCGGTTTGACGAGTTCGAAAAATATCTCTAAACAAAAAAAAGACAGGCGAAAAGCCTGCCTTTTTTTGTTTTCCGGAGAGAATTACAGCTTCAGATCCCCCTCGCGGATCCAGCCGAGGCGGCGTTCAAGAGTGCAGAAGGCGCTGCTCAGCACGGCAGGAAGAACAAAGCAGATGAGGATAAGACCGATCCAGTCAAAAGCTGTGATGCCGGCCTTCGTGCCGGCGGCAACGTCATTGACCCAGCCGGTATAGACGCCGATCTGCCCGACGAAGCCGCAGGTCCCCATGCCGGAGGAGACGGCGGCCCCGTTCATGTTGAGCTTGAAGAGGCACGTCGCGAGAGGCCCTGTGATCGCGGAGGCGAGCGTCGGAGCGATCCAAATGCGGGGATTTTTGACGATGTTCGGCATCTGGAGCATAGAAGTCCCAATGCCCTGAGAGACAAGGCCGCCCACGCCGTTTTCCCGGAAGGACATTACGGCAAAGCCGACCATCTGCGCGCAGCAGCCGGCAACGGCGGCGCCTCCGGCCAGCCCGGTCAGGCCCAGCGCGGCGCAGATCGCCGCGGAGGAAATGGGAAGCGTCAGTGCCACGCCGACCAGAACGGAGACCAGGATCCCCATGAGGAAGGGCTGCAGCTCGGTTGCCCACATGATCACCTTTCCGAGCGAGGAGGCTGCCGTGCCGATCGGCTTTGCCACAAGGGAGGCAAACAGCACGCCGACGAGGATCGTGACGATCGGCGTGACGAGAATGTCGATCTTCGTCTCCTTCGAAACGAGCTTGCCGCATTCAGCGGCAAGGATCGCAACGATCAGAACCGCAAGCGGGCCGCCGGCCCCGCCGAGCTGATTTGTCGCATAACCGACGGGGATCAGGGAGAAAAGCACCAGGGGAGGCGCCTGCAGGGCATAGCCGATGGCCGCTGCCATTGCCGGCCCGACCATTGCGGAAGCGAAGCCGCCGACGGTCGTGCCGGTGGAACCGACGGGATCCTGCAGAAAGCCGATATGAAACTGCGTTCCCAGCGTGTTGAGGATCGTGCCGACGAGGAGCGTGCAGAAGAGCCCCTGCGCCATGGCGCCGAGCGCGTCGATCCCATAGCGCTTGGCTGAGATCTCCACGTTCTTTTTCTTCAGAAAGCCTTTAATATCTGACATGAATATCTCCTCTTCGTATGACAAAATAGGTGTCAAGACACCTGACGGGGCTATTATAGCGGCTCCTTGAAATTTGTCAACCGAAATGATTGCAATCGGACAAAAAAAATCGTATGATGACAGAAATCACACGAAGGAGGAGACGGCAATGAGAGCGGACGAGCGGAGGGAGAGGATCCGGGAGCTTCTGGCAGCGGAGGAGACGCCCCTCAGTGCATCGAGGCTGGCCTCTCTGCTTCACGTCAGCCGGCAGATTGTCGTCGGCGATATCGCGCTGCTGCGCGCGTCCGGCACAGATATTGACGCCACGCCGCGGGGCTATCTCCTTCAAAGGGAGGCAGCCCCGAAGAAAACGTGGAAGCTTGCTTCCTGCCATGACGAAGCGGGGATGGAGCGGGAGCTGCAGATCTGCGTCGATAACGGCTGCCGCGTGCTGGATGTGATCGTGGAGCATCCGATCTACGGGCAGCTGACGGGTGAGCTGCAGATCTCCTCCCGGTATGACATTGAGCAGTTTATTGAGCATGTCCGGCAGAATCAGGCACATGCGCTCTCGGAGCTGACCAACGGGATCCATCTGCACACGCTCGAATGCCCCGACGAGGAGGCCTACCGGCGGGTCTGCCGCGAGCTGGAAAAGGAAGGGATCCTGCTGCGCGATCAATTCTCCGGCGATGGAGAGGAAAAATAGTCCTCATAGCACTTCACGCCGCCCGCCAGGACGGAGGAGGTCTCGCCTGTCAGAGGCAGAGGAGCGCCTTTCATGTCGGAGACGCGCCCGCCGGCCTCGGCGCAGATCAGTGCGCCGGCCGCATAATCCCAAAGGGAGAGGATAGCCTCAAAATAAAGTCCTGTCCGCCCGGCGGCAACATTGCACAGGTCAAGCGCGGCGGAGCCGGAGCGGCGAAGATCAAGCGAGAAGGAGAGCATGCGGCGCATGACGGAAAACGTGAGATCCGTGAGCTCGGAGTGATAGGGCGCCGTGCCGCAGGAGCAAAGATTTTCCGAAAGCGGTGCGGAGGAGGCGCAGATCGGTTTCCCGTTGCAGAAAGCGCCGCCGCCGAGGACGGCCGTGAACATCTCGTCGGCATAAGGGTCATAGACGGCGCCGGCTTTTACCGTGCCGGAGGAAGCATAGGCTACGGAGATGCAGCTGTAGTGGCAGCCGTGAACAAAGTTCATCGTGCCGTCGATGGGGTCGATGATAAACACGTGCTCTGCCGTGAGGGAGCCCTGCTCCGTGCTCTCCTCGCAGAAAAAGCAGGCGCCCGGAACGGCGGCGGAGAGCCGCTCCTCCAGAAGCGCCTGTACGGCGCGGTCGTAGGCGGTGACGACGTCGCGCGGGCTCGTCTTGTTCTCGGCGGCAATATGAGAGGCGGAGAGAATGAGCTTTGCACCCTCCCGCTCGGCGGAAGCGATGGCTTCGAGAATGGCGTGCAGATCCATAATTTTCGGATCCTTTCTTATAAAATCTTATAAAAATCGGTTTCATGGGAGAGTATAGTTTCTCCCCTGCGGAAAATCAATAGGGCGGGTGCGGCAGAAGCCGTGCTTTTTTATTGACATTTTTCGCTCTGTGGGTTTATTATATACCTTGGCTGTGTAGCCAAATTTTATTGAAATAATACAAGGAGGAAGCGTTCGTGGATAGTGACAGTAGCGGCGGCACATCGGGCAGCCGAAGGCCGCGAAAGCGCGGGCGCTTTCGCTTTATGAGATAATCTGCCTCGGCGCCCTGTGTCGGTGCTTACCATCCTGCGAAGTTCCAAAAAAGGAAAAGGAGGAAGTACCCGATGGCAGAGCATAACGCAACCATATGGAGCACGCTTGCCGTGCTGCTCCGAGAAAAAAAGTATTCCACGCTGAAGGACGTTCTGGTGACGATGAACCCCGCAGATATTGCGGGAGTGTTTGAGGAGCTGGAGGAGTCCCGCATTCCGCTGCTTTTCCGGCTGCTGCCGAAGGAGCTTGCGGCGGAGACCTTCGTTGAAATGGACCCGGAGCTGCAGGAGCTGCTGATCCGCGGCTTTTCAGACACCGAGCTGAGAGAGGTCGTCGAGGAGCTGTACGTGGACGATGCGGCCGATATCGTGGAGGAGATGCCGGCAAACGTCGTGCGGAGGATCCTCGAGCAGGCCGACCCGGAGATGCGCAAGGAGATCAATGAGATCCTGCGTTTCCCGGAAAATTCCGCCGGTTCGATCATGACGACGGAGTATGTTTCGCTCCGGAAGAATATGACCGTCGGCGAGGCGATCACGCGTATCCGCCGTACGGGCTTTGACAAGGAGACGATCTACACCTGCTATGTGACCGATGCACGCAAGCTGCTCGGCTTCGTCACGGTCAAGGATCTGCTCCTGTGCCCGGACGATGATACGCCGATCGTGGACATTATGGACACGAACACCATCTCCGTCACGACGATGACGGACCAGGAGGAAGTGGCTCAGATGCTGAGCAAATATAACTTCCTTGCCCTGCCCGTTCTCGACACGGACGGGCGCATGGTCGGCATCGTGACCTTCGATGACGCTATGGACGTCATGGAAGAAGAGGTCACGGAAGATATCGAAAAGATGGCCGCTATCGTCCCGACGGACAAGACTTATCTCCGCTCCAACGGCTTCGATCTTTTCAAGCACCGCATCCCCTGGCTGATGCTGCTGATGGTTTCGGCCACGTTTACAGGGATGATCATTTCCCATTTTGAAGATGCTTTGGCGGCCCAGGTCGTGCTGACGAGCTTCATTCCGATGCTGATGGACACGGGCGGCAACTCGGGCTCGCAGGCCTCGGTTACCGTGATTCGCGCGATCTCGCTCGGCGAGCTGGAATTTTCCGACCTGCCGGCTGCGATCTGGAAGGAGATCCAGGCGGCCGTGCTCTGCGGCGTTGCGCTTGCCGCCGCCTGCTTTGTGAAGATCATGCTGATCGACCGGATGCTCCTCGGAAACACCGATGTAACGGCGATGGTCGCTGCGTCGGTCTGCCTCACGATGGCGCTGACGGTGCTGGTGGCGAAGATCGTCGGCTGCACGCTGCCGCTTCTGGCCAAGAAGCTGGGCTTTGACCCTGCCGTGATGGCAAGCCCGTTCATCACGACGATCGTGGACGCCTTGAGCCTGCTGATCTTCTTCCGCATCGCGTCCATGATGCTCCATCTCGGAGTATAAATATTGGAATCCGAAAAAATAATTCTTGGGAGGAACCGAACATGATTTCCTGGAAAAACCTTGATACGCTCGCATCCTTCGCCGCTCTGCAGGGCAAGAAAAAGGTCGATCTTGCTTCCGCTATGACGGGAGAGAACGGCGCAAAGCGCGCCCGCAGCTTCTCCGTGCCGATGGCGGCCGGCCTCAGCTACAACTATGCCTCCAAGCAGGTCAACGAGGAGATCGTCGATGCGCTGGGCGCTCTTGCCGATGAGGCGCAGCTGACGGAAAAGTTTGCTGCCCTTTATAACGGCGAGGTCATCAATACGGGAGAAAAGCGCCGCGTGCTCCATCAGCTCTGCCGCGGCCAGCTCGGCGAGGCCGTGATCGCAGACGGCGTCGACAAGCGCGCCTTCTATACCGGCGAACAGGCCAAGATCGCGGAATTCGCGAACAAGGTCCATGCCGGCGAGATCACCAACGAAAAGGGCGAGAAATTTACGACGGCCGTTCAGATCGGCATCGGCGGCTCGGATCTCGGTCCGCGCGCCATGTACCTTGCGCTGGAGAACTGGGCAAAGAAGAACGGCTGCTTCAAGATGGAAGCAAAGTTCATCAGCAATGTTGACCCCGACGATGCCGCCGGTGTGCTGAGCACGATCGACGTTTCCCGGTCCATCTTCGTCCTCGTCTCCAAATCCGGTACCACGCTTGAGACGCTGACGAACGAGAGCTTCGTAAAAGACGCGCTCGCCAAAGCCGGCCTCGAGACGGGGAAACATATGATCGCCGTCACGAGCGAGACCTCTCCGCTCGCCAAGAGCAGCGATTATCTTGCCGCCTTCTTTATGGACGATTATATCGGCGGCCGTTATTCCTCCACCTCTGCCGTCGGCGGGGCGATCCTCTCCCTGGCCTTCGGCCCCGAGGTGTTTGCCCGCTTCCTGCAGGGTGCCGCCGAAGAGGACAAGCTCTCCAAGGAGACCGATATCCGCAAAAATCCTGCCATGCTCGATGCTTTGATCGGCGTCTATGAGCGCAACGTCCTCGACTATCCCGAGACGGCTGTCCTCCCGTATTCTCAGGCTCTGAGCCGCTTCCCGGCGCATTTGCAGCAGCTTGACATGGAGTCCAACGGCAAGAGCGTCAACCGCTTCGGCGAGCCCGTCAATTACAAGACCGGCCCCATCATCTTCGGCGAGCCGGGCACGAACGGGCAGCACTCTTTCTATCAGCTCCTGCACCAGGGTACGGATATCGTTCCTCTGCAGTTTGTCGGCTTCCGGAGCAATCAGGCGGGCATGGACGTTGATATTCAGGGCAGCACCAGCCAGCAGAAGCTCTGCGCCAATGTTGCCGCACAGATCATGGCCTTTGCCTGCGGCAAGAAGGATGAGAACAGCAACAAGAACTTTGCCGGCGGCCGCCCGTCCAGCATCATTATCGGCGAGCAGCTTACTCCGGAAGCCCTCGGTGCTCTGCTGGCCCACTTTGAGAACAAGGTGATGTTCCAGGGCTTTGTCTGGAACCTGAACAGCTTCGACCAGGAGGGCGTCCAGCTCGGAAAGGTGCTTGCCAAGCGCGTGCTTGCCCATGAGACGGACGGTGCCCTTGCCGTCTACAGCGAGCTGCTGAAGATCTGACCGTTTTCGATTTACCCGAAAAGCTCCGGCGCAGCCGGAGCTTTTCTCATGCGCAGAAAACGATATTATGTCAATCAAAATGAATTTTTTCGGATCCTCTCAAAACCAAAATTGTGGAAAACCTTGTGGAAATTGTGGAAAATTCGAAAAAAGCGGAATGTTTGAAACCAAATTGTAACATTTTATTCATCGATCGTTCATAATATGCATAAAAGAGCGGAATACGGAATTTTGCCTTTTCAGCTTGACGGAAGGGCACAGGAATAGTAAAATAATCCGATAATAAGAATCACGGGCAGAAAGGAGACGGGTATGAGGCGGCGTTTTCGCTGGGACAAAAAATATCTGTACTGGGGCTTTACGGCCTTTGCCGTCATCGCGGCGGCGATCGTCTTCTATATGCTGCTGGCATACCTTCCGGCACTGGGCCGCGGTGTCTCCCGCCTGGTGACGATCCTCGCTCCCTTTGTGTGGGGCCTGGTGTTGGCGTATCTGATGGGGCCGATCATGCGCACGATGGAAAAGCTCTTCACGCGCATCTGGAAGAAGCGCGGCAAACCCGTGACGCGCCGTGCGATCAAGGTGGAACGCTTCGTGTCCGTTGTTGTGAGCGAGATCGTGCTTCTGCTGGTGATCGCCGCTTTTATCTGGATGATCATCCCGCAGCTCTATTCCAGCATTGAGACGATCGTTGTCAACAGCCCGGAATATCTGGACAAGATCCAGGAATGGGTCGGGAAGACGCTGGAGGAATATCCCGCAATTGAGCAGTATGTTTCCGGCTGGCTGGACAATTTCAATGCCAACCTGATCGATTTCGTCCGCAACCAGGTGCTGCCGTCGGTCGGCAGCTTCGTGAGCAATCTGACCACCGGGGTCATTGCTGTGGGGCGCGTGATCTACAATCTGGTCGTCGGCATCATCGTGTCGGTCTATCTTCTGAGCAACAAGGAGACGGCGCTTGCCGGAGCGCGCAAGGTGCTTTACAGCGTCTTTAACGTAGAGGCGGCGGAGAACATCCGCAAGGCCCTCGCCTTTATTGACCGGACCTTCATGGGCTTCATCTCGGGCAAGATCCTTGATTCCGCCATTATCGGGCTCGTGTGCTACATCTTCTGCGCGATCGTCAACATGCCGTATACGCTCCTGGTGAGCGTGATCACCGGGGTGACGAATATCATCCCGTATTTCGGGCCGCTGATCGGAGCGGTGCCTGCCTCGTTTATTATTCTCCTGGTGAGTCCCGTCAAGTGCCTGATCTTTATTATTTTCACGGTGATCCTGCAGCAGATCGACGGGAACTTCCTCGGCCCGAAGATCCTGGGCAGCTCCATCGGCATCAACGGGTTCTGGGTCATGTTCTCCATTATCCTGGGCGGCGGGCTGTTCGGCTTTGCCGGGATGATCCTCGGCGTGCCGGCCTTCGTTATTGTCTACACCGGGCTCGCACAGCTGATCCGGCGGAGATTAAAAAACAGCGATCTCCCGCAGGAGACCGCCGATTATGCCCGGATTGATCATATCGATCCCGCAACGCGGGAGATCCGCTGGAAGAGCAAATAAGCCGCCTTCCGGCGTATGCCTCAGCGGTGGGAGAGCGTCCGGCGAGCCTCCGCCAGCCCGGAGACGAGTGCTTCGATGTCCTCCTCCGTCGTATAGCGGGAAAGCCCGATGCGGATCGCCCCGTCGATCACGTCGCTTTTCAGTCCTATGGCCTCCAGCACATGGCTCCGCCCTCCCTTTTTGCAGGCGGAGCTTTTCGATACATAGACCTCCCGCGTCTCCAGAAGATTCATCAGCACTTCGCTCCGCCACCCGGGCAGCGAGATGCTGAGGATATGCGGGGCGCCTCCGGGAAGGACCTGAAGCTCGGGGATCTCCTCCGAGAGCCGGCTTACGGCGATCTGCCGCAGCTCGGCCATATGCGCAAGGTGCTCGGCCATCCGGTCGGATCCGGCCGCCGCGGCAGCGGCAAAGGCGGCGATCTGCGGCAGCGCCTCGGTTCCGGCCCGGCGCCCGTCCTCCTGGCTGCCGCCGAGCAGAAAGGGCTTCAGACGAAGGCCGCTGCGGATGTAGAGGGCGCCGATCCCCTTCGGAGCGTGGATCTTGTGGCCGCTGATACTGATGAGATCCGCCCCCAGCGTCCTTGCCTTGAAGGGAACCTTCAAAAAGGCCTGCACGGCGTCGGTATGAAGCAGGGCGGAGGAGCCGCGGCGCTTTAAGAGCTTCGCAATGGCGGCGATGTCCGTGACGGCACCGGTCTCGTTGTTGACCATCATGAGCGAGACGAGGATCGTATCCTCCCGCAGTGCGGCATCGACGGCCTCCGGGGAAATTGCGCCGGAAGCGTCCGGCTGCAGGCGAGTGACCTCAAAGCCGCGCCGCTCCAGTTCATCGAGCGTTTTGCGGATGGCGTCGTGCTCCACGAGAGAGCTGATGATGTGCTTTCCCTTGCGTTTCCCGAGCTCGGCGCCCGAGAGCAGAGCCCAGTTGTCGCTCTCCGAGCCGCAGGAGGTAAAAACGAGCTCCGAAGGGAGGCAGCCAAGCGCGTCGGCGATCGTCTTTCGGGAGGCGTCGAGCAGTTTCTTTGCCTCGCGGCCTTTCGTATGTGTGGAGCTGGGGTTGCCGTACTGCTCCGTCATGGCGCGCAGAGCGGCCTCGGCGGCCTCCGGACAGACGCGGGTGGTTGCGGCATTGTCGAGATAATGTTCCATAGGGCGGTAACTTCCTTGATCTGTAATTTTCGCAAGGTATAATATAAACGATGAAGTATTTAATTTCAACTCTTGGCTGCAAAGTAAACCAGTATGAGACGCAGGCGATGGAAACGCTGCTGCAGCAGCGGGGGCACGTGTGTGCCCCTCCCGACGAGACGGCCGACGCCGTGATCGTCAACACCTGCGCCGTTACGGCGGAGAGCGGACGAAAATCACGGCAGATGATCCGACGCCTGCTGGAGGAAAATCCCGGAGCGGTCGCCGCCGTATGCGGCTGCTATTCCCAGCTGAGCCCGGAGGAAACGCGGGAAGCCGGTGCCGAGGTGATCTTCGGCACGGGGGATCATCTCGGGCTCATCGAGGCGATTGAGGAGGCCGTTGAGACACGGCAGGGAAAAGAAAGCGTCGACGATCCCTTCCGCCGCCGCGCCTATGAGATCCTGCCGGCGGGTGCCGTCAGCGGTCGGACGAGAGCCATGCTCAAGATCCAGGACGGCTGTGTCAACTTCTGCAGCTACTGCATCATCCCCTATACCCGAGGCCGCCTGCGGAGCCTGCCTTTGGCGGAAGCGGCTGCGGAAACGGAGCGCCTTGCCGCGGCCGGCTTCCGCGAGCTCGTGCTGACGGGCATCGAGGTCGCCTCCTACGGGGTGGATCTCCCCGAAAAGCCCGGCCTGGCCGATGTGATCTGTGCCTGTGCCGAGCGTGCGGGAGAGATGCGCCTCCGTCTCGGCTCCCTGGAGCCGACGGTCGTTACAGAGGACTTCTGCCGGAGGATCGCGGAGACGGAAAAGCTCTGCCGCCACTTTCACCTGAGCCTGCAGTCCGGCTGTGACCGGACGCTCAAGGCTATGAACCGGAAGTACGATACGGCCCGGTTCCTTGAATCGGTCCGTCTCCTGCGGAAATATTTCCCCGGGTGTGCGCTGACCTGCGACCTGATCACGGGCTTCCCGGGCGAGACGGAGGAGGACTTTGCCTCCACGCTCGGCTTCCTGCGGGAATGCGCCTTTTCCGACATGCATATCTTCCCTTACTCCCGCCGCCCCGGAACGGCGGCCGACCGGATGCCCGGTCAGCTGACAAGCGCCGTCAAGGCGATGCGCTCGGCGCGGGCGCAGCAGGTGTGCGAAGAGATGAAGCATGCCTATCGTTCCTCCGCCGTCGAGACGGTGCTCCCGGTCCTGTTTGAGACGGAGGAGAACGGCTTCTGCATCGGCCACAGCGACACCTATCTTCCGGTGCGCGTGCCCGGAACTGCGCTGAGAAATCAGCTGCTTCCCATTAAGATCATCTCTGCCGAAGGCAGTGAACTGACAGGAGAGAGAATATGAACGAGAGAGTGTACAATTTCAGCGCAGGTCCGTCTGTGATGCCGGAGGAGGTCCTTCGGAGCGCACAGAGAGACATGATGAATTTCAACGGCACGGGCATGTCCGTCATGGAGATGAGCCACCGCTCCAAGGCCTTTATGGAGATCTTCCAGGCCACGCAGGAGAAGCTGCGGCGTCTGATGCAGGTGCCGGAGAGCCATGAGATCCTCTTCCTGCAGGGCGGCGCAACGCTGCAGTTTGCCGCCATCCCGATGAATCTCATCGAAGGCGGGACGGCCGACTATGCCGTGACGGGCAATTTCTCCAACAAGGCCGCAAAGGAAGCGGAAAAGTACGGCACCGTTCACATCGCCGCGAGCACGGCTCCGGAGCATGACCATATCCCGCAGCAGCAGGAGCTGCAGCTGACGGAGGGGGCAAAATATTTTTATTACTGTGCCAACAATACGATCTACGGCACCGAATGGCAGTACGTCCCCGAGACGAAGAGTCCTCTGGTGTGCGACATGTCCTCGGATATTCTCTCACGCCCGGTCGATGTGAGCCGTTACGGCCTCATCTATGCGGGAGCGCAGAAGAACATGGCCCCTGCCGGGCTGACCGTCGTCATCGTGGACAAGGCGCTTGCGGGCCGGGAGCTGCCCTTCACGCCTCAGATCATGAGCTATAAGACCATGATCGAATCCGGCTCCATGCTCAACACGCCGCCCTGCTGGTGCATCTACATGCTCGGCCTTACGCTGGACTGGCTTGAGCGTCAGGGCGGGCTTGCCGGCATGGAGGAGATCAAGCGCGAGCGGGCGAAGCGCGTGTATGACGTGCTCGACGGCAGCCGCCTCTTCCGCGCGCATGCGAGAGCGGATTCCCGCAGCGACATGAACGTCACCTTCCGGACGGGAGATGCGGATCTGGATGCGGAGTTCATCCGCGGCGCCGCCGAACGGGGGCTCGTCAATCTCAAGGGGCACAAGATCGCAGGCGGAATGCGCGCCTCGCTCTATAACGCGATGCCGATGGAAGGCGTCGACGCACTGGTGAATTACATGAAGGAGTTTGAAACGATCCATGGCTGATTATAAAGTAAAAACGATGAATGCCATTGCCGACTGCGGCGTGGAATATCTTACCTCGCATTCCTGCGACGTGAGCGCGATGGAGGAGCATCCCGAAGGCATGCTGATCCGCTCGGCGGATCTGCACGGGATCGAGTTCAACAAGGAGCTTCTGGGGATCGCCCGCGCGGGCGCGGGCTTCAACAATATCCCGATCGAGGAATGCGCGGAGAAGGGGATCGTCGTTTTCAACACGCCGGGAGCGAATGCGGAGGCAGTGAAGGAGCAGGAAATGATGTCTCTTATCATGGCCAGCCGCGATGTGCTCGGCGCGATCGACTGGGTCCGCTCCATTGCCGACCGCGGCGCGGAGATCCCGAAGCTTGTGGAAAAAGGGAAGAGCGCCTTCTCAGGCCCGGAGCTCATGGGAAAGACGCTCGGCGTGATCGGCCTTGGCGCCATCGGCGCGATCGTTGCCAACATTGCGCTGGAATTCGGCATGACAGTTTACGGCTATGATCCGTTCGTCTCCGTTCAGGCGGCCTGGAAGCTGAGCCGCGAGGTCCGCTATGTGGAGAATCTCGACGATATCTTCCGCGTCAGCGACTATATCAGCGTCAATGTTCCCTACAATGAGAGCACGCATCATATGCTCGATGCCGCGGCCTTCTCCAAGATGAAGAAAGGCGTGCGCATCGTCAATGAGAGCCGTGCCGAGGTCATCGACGATATCGCGATGACCGATGCGCTCGACACGGGAAAGGTGGCAAAGTATGTAACGGACTTCCCGAACGAGACGATCCTCAAGGCCCCGAACGTGATCGCCCTGCCGCATATCGGCGCCGTGACGCCCGAGAGCGAGGAACGCTGCGCCCGGATGGCGGCGGAGGAGCTCGTCGACTATCTGAAAAACGGCAACGTGCGCAACTCCGTGAATCTGCCGGATGCCTCGCTCAGCCGCATGGGAGTGTGCCGCCTGTGTGTGTTCCACCGGAACGTGCCACGTATGATCAACCATATTCTGGATTTCATCTCCGACCGGAACATCAACATTGAGCACATGATCAACAAGCCGCGCCGGGACTATGCCTATACGATGATCGACCTTGGCGAGGCCATCGGCGAAGATATTGCCGACGAGATCCGCGCCATGGAGAACGTGCTTCGCGTGCGCGTGATCTGAAAAATGACGGAAAAGCTCTATTATTCCGACAGCCACTGCTTCGCTTTTGAGGCGAAGCTCCTTGCGGTCACGGGGGACGAAAAGCATCCCGGGCACTTTCTGCTGGAGCTGGACCGCACGGCCTTCTTCCCCGAGGGCGGCGGACAGAGCGCGGACACGGGGCGGATCGGAGCGATGTCCGTCCTGGATGTGCAGGAAAAGGAGGGCCGGATCTTCCATCGCGTCCTCGTCCCGGAAGGGGCGGAGCCGCCGCAGGCCGGCGCGCAGGTCTCCTGTGTGCTCGACGGAGAAACGCGCTGGCGGCGCATGCAGAACCACTCGGGGGAGCATGTCTTCTCCGGGCTGGTGCACCGGCATTACGGCTATGACAACGTCGGCTTCCACATGGGGCATCCTTATATGCAGATCGACTTCAGCGGGGAGATGACATGGGAGCAGCTGCAGGAGATCGAGCGGGAGGCAAACGAGGCTGTCCGCGCCGATCTGCCGGTCTTGACGAGCTTTCCGGAAAGCTCGGCTCTCCGGGAGATGAGCTACCGCTCCAAGCTGGAGCTGACGGAGAACGTCCGCATCGTTGAGATCCCCGGGATCGACTGCTGCGCCTGCTGCGCGCCGCATGTTTCGCGTACGGGCGAGATCGGGCTCATCAAGCTCATCTCCGCCGAGCGGCACAAGGGCGGCGTTCGTCTGGAGCTCGTCTGCGGGCTTGACGCGCTCGAAGCCGTGAACGGCATGCAGAAGAGCGTGGCGGCGATCTCCAACCTCCTCAGCGCAAAGCGGGAGGAGATCTTCCCGGCGGCAGAGAGGCTGCTTGCGGAGCGGGATACGCTGCGCCTGCGCCTTGCCGGCGTGGAACGGGAGCTTCTGGAAGAGCGGGCACAGGCCGAGGAGGAGACGGAAGGGAATCTCGTCTGCTTCCTTTCCCCCGGCTATTCCGAAGCGGCCCGGCGGGAGATGGTGAACCGGCTCGTAAAAAAATGCGGCGGGATGGCCGCCGTTTTCTCCGGCACGGACGGAGAAGGATACCTGTATATTATCGGCAGTGAACACAGCGACCTGCGGCAGCGCGCAAGGGAGATCAACGCCGGGATCTGCGGCCGCGGAGGCGGGCGCAGCGAGATGATCTCCGGCAGCTGCACGGCAGAGGAAAAAACGATCCGGGCATGGTTTGCCGCGGATGCGGGAAAAGGAGAAACGGTATGAAACAGCATGAAACGCGCAACATTTCCATGGTCATGGACTTCTATGAGATGACGATGGCAAACGGCTATTTTTCGGAGAGAGAAAACAACACGACGGTCGTCTTCGACGTTTTTTACCGCAAGAATCCGGACGATGCCGGCTTTTCCATTTTTGCCGGCCTGGAGCAGGTGATCGAATACATCGAGGATCTGCATTTTTCGGAAGAGGATGTGGCCTACTTCCGGAGCCTGAATATGTTCCCGGAGGAATTTCTGCAGTATCTGCGGGATTATCACTTCCGCGGCGATATCTACGCCATGCCGGAAGGGACGATCATCTATCCCAACGAGCCAATCCTGACCGTAGTTGCTCCCCTGATCGATGCCCAGCTCATTGAAACGGCGATCCTCCTGCAGATCAACCATCAGTCCCTCATCGCGACGAAGACGCAGCGCATCGTCCGCGCGGCACAGGGAAAGGCTGTGTCGGACTTCGGCGCGCGCCGTGCGCACAACGTGGACGCCGCGGTCTACGGCGCGAGAGCGGCCTATATCGGCGGCGCCGTCGGCACGGCAACGGTCCTTGCCGGGCAGATGTTCGGCATCCCCATCTCCGGCACGATGGCGCACAGCTGGGTCATGTATTTCCCCTCCGAATTTGAGGCCTTCAAGGCCTATGCCGAGACCTATCCGGACGCGACCGTCCTCCTCGTGGACACGTACGATGTGCTGCACAGCGGCGTTCCCAACGCGATCCGCACGGCCAAAGAGATCCTCGAGCCGATGGGAAAGCGCCTCAAGGGGATCCGCCTCGATTCCGGAGACCTTGCCTATCTCTCCAAGGAAGCGCGCCGGATGCTGGACGAAGCCGGCCTGACGGACTGCAAGATCGTCGTCTCGAACAGCCTGGATGAATATACGATCCGCTCCATCACACACCAGGGCGCCATGATCGACAGCTACGGTGTCGGCGAGCGGCTTATCACCTCGGCCTCCTCCCCGGTCTTCGGCGCCGTCTACAAGATCGCCGCCGTCATCAAGGACGGAAAGGAGATCCCGAAGATCAAGATCTCGGAGACGCCGGAGAAAATCACAAATCCCGGGCGCAAAAAGGTCTACCGCGTCTATGACAGCACCGGCAAGGCGATTGCCGACTATCTGACGCTCGCCGGCGAGACGATCGACGCCTCTTCCCCCGTCCGCTATGTGGATCCCCTGGCCTACTGGAAGAACCGCAGCTTTGAAAACTGCACCTTCAAGGAGCTCCAGGTGCCGATTTTCAAGGACGGAAAATGCATCTATTCCTGCCCGCCGATCGATGAGATCCGCGCCTATGTCCGCCGGCAGCTGGACGAGGAGATCTGGAAGGAAGAGCAGCGCTTTGAAAACGCGCATACGCACTACTTCGACTTAAGCCCGGCTATGTTCGAGCTGAAGATGAACCTGCTCTACGAAAAGCGGGAATGACGACCTGTTTTTACGGCGGAAGCTTCAACCCGCCGCATCTCGGCCACGTTGCCGCGGCGGAGGCCGTCGCGGCAGCGCTGCAGCCGGAGCGCTTTCTGATCATCCCGGACCGGGTGCCGCCGCACAAGGAGATGGCCGAGGGCAGTCCAACGCCGCAGCAGCGGCTCGAGCTGTGCCGTCTGGCATTTGCCTCCGTGCCCGGTGCCGAGGTGACGGATCTGGAGCTGCTGCGGGAGGGCCGGAGCTATTCGGTCGACACGGTGGCGGCGCTGCGGGAGCAGTATCCGGAGGACGAGCTCGTGCTCGTGCTGGGGTCGGACATGCTGCTCGGCTTTGAGCTGTGGTTCCGCTTTGAGGAGATCCTGCGTGAATGCACGCTGGCGGCCCTCTCCCGTGTGGGAAACGACACAGAGGAGCTGCAGCAATGCGCGCAAACGCTGCGGGAAAAATACGGGGCGAGGATCTGCTTCGTGGAGCACTCTCCCGTCGTCATCAGCTCCAGCGAGATCCGCGATGCGCTTCGGCAGGGCTCCGGGCAGGAATATCTGACGCCGGGGGAATGGGCCTACATCCGGGAGAACGGATTATACGGCGTATAAAAAAAGAGCAGCCGCTTTTTTGCAGCTGCTCTTTTTCGGGAGAAAGCTTACAGGTAAAGCTCCGCCTCGAGAAAGAGGCGGTCTTTTTTTGACCTCCCGCCGACGGCGGCAATGCGGCCCTTTCCCTTTCCGCGCACGGAGAGAATGTCCCCTTCCTTCACCGGGGCATCCGGCTTTTCGCATACGGCATAATTGAGGGAAACGGCACCGAGCCGGATCAGCTCCGCGGCGGAAGTGCGTGAGACGCCGAAAAGGTCTCCCGTTACGGCGTCGAGCCGGAGGCTTTTGACGGTAAAGCTTAGCTTTTTGATCCGGAGCTCCGGCAGAGGGACCTCCGCGAGCGGGACCTCCGCCGTCTTTGCACCGCAGCGCCCGACCTTGTCGAGCTCCTGCAGGATCGCCCCGGCTACGCCGGAGAGGCAGAAGACCCAGGCCGTGCTGTCCTGAATGACGATGTCTCCAATGCGGTCCCGTTCAATGCCAAGCCCCAGGATCGCGCCGAGATAGTCGCGGTGGCCGGGAGTGCCGAAGAAGCTCCGAATGCAGACGGCGCGGATCTCCTCCGAGGGGTCAAACAGCTCGGGTTCCAGCCAGTCGGGCAGGAAGAAGGCGACCTGACGCTCGCAGCCCTCGCGTCCGCCGGAGAGCAGCAGCTGCACGCTGACCCCGAGCGGGAGCGTGCGCAGAGAGAAGGCCTCGGCCGGCGTGAGGAAACCCGAGCGCGTGACACAGGAGGTGCGCTCGCAGCGCGCGGCAAGATCCTGTATTCTTTTGGTAAAGTCGATGTTTTCCATGGAAAGGATTCTAAATCGTTTCTCAAAAAAATGCAACGGGAGAAAATGCGGGAATGTGCCGGAACAGACTTCCTTTTTGAAGAGAAATGCAGTATAATAAACCAAATATATGCTCTCGTCGGAGGATGGCGAAGAATGAAACAGTATTATGAGATCGTAGACGTCAAGGCCCGGCAGATCACGGATGAGGCCCTTCGCCCTGGCCTGGAGGCGGAAGTGACGCTGGACGACGGCTCTGTCGGCCGTGCTTCTGTGCCGGCATCGGTGCGGAACAGCCGGGAGGCCGCTCTGGCGGTGGAAAATGTGAATGTGGAGATCGCGGAGGCCCTGCTCGCCATGAACGCGCTGGACCAGACCTATCTGGACCGCATGCTCCTTGAGCTGGACGGCACGGAGACCGGCGAACGCCTGGGCGCGAATGCAATCCTCGCTTCCTCGCTGGCGATCGCCAAGGCGGCGGCCCTGTCCTCCGGTGTGGCGCTCTATAATTATATCGGCGGCGTGAACGCAAAGCGCCTTCCCGCCGTCCGGACGGAGGCGGACGCGTCGGCGGTCTCGCTTTCGGATTGCGCAACGCTTTCTCAGTTCCTCGACGCCTGTGCGCTCCGGCGTGCGGAAGGGAAAAAGCTGGTTCTCACGGCGGGCGAAAGCGAGACGGAGGACAATATTCTTGCCGATCTCGCCGTCGCTCTGAACGCGGAAGAACTTGTTACGGGCTCGGTGCGGGTGCGCAATCAGCTCCTGCGCATCGAAGAGGAGCTCTATGACGGAGTGGACGAGGCGTTATGAAGCAGGGATGCTCTTTCCTTCGAACGCTTGTCTCGCTCCTGACGGCGGCAGCGCTCCTCCTCGGCAGTGTCCCATCCGCATTTGCGGGGATGTGGCCGAAGAAGACGGAAGGCGTCAGCTATGACAGCTATGTCGTGAGCGATGCCGAGCCGGGCGACATGACGCTCGAGAAGACCGTCACCCATCCGGGGACGCTCGTCGCCGGAAACGGCGTCGCCACGATCGACTACTCCAACGCCTCGGACGGCTACATCATGGTCTGCTACGGGGCGGCGACGAGCCAGCGCCTGAAGGTCCAGGTCGCGCACAGCGAGACGTATACCTACAACATTTGGAGCGGCGTCTGGGCGGCGTTTCCGCTCTCGGAGGGGAGCGGAGGATATTCCGTCTCCGTTTTTGAGGAGATCGGAGACAGCCGGTATTCCCTCGTGCTCTCCGCCTATGTCAACGCGGAGATCGAGGACGAGTTTGACCCCTTCCTCCGCCCGAACCAGTATGTCAACTATGCGGACGCCCCGAATCTTGTGGCAACGGCGGAGAACCTGACGGCCGACTGCAAGGACTCTCTGGAGATGGTGGACAAGGTCTACAACTTTGTGCTCAGCTGGCTCAGCTATGACACGGAGCTCGCCTCTACCGTCCGCAGCGGCTATCTGCCGGACCTGGACAAGGATCTCGTCGACCGGACCGGCATCTGCTTTGACTATGCCGCCATGATGGCAGGGATGCTCCGCTGCCGCGGCGTGCCGACGAAGCTCGTCGTCGGCTATGCGGGAAAGGCGTACCATTCCTGGCTGAGCATCTGGTCGGAGGAGACCGGCTGGGTCGAAAACATCGTCTATTTTGACGGCACCAGCTGGCAGCGGATGGATCCGACCTATGCCGACACGGCCTCCTCCAAGAAGGCCGCCGAAAAGTTTATCGGAGACGGCACCAATTACACAGAAAAGTATATCTACTGAGATTGACCGGAGGAATCTGTTATGAAGAACAACCTGCGCTTTTCCAACGAAGACACGGCCGTCTTCTGCTCGGAAATGAATTATCTTCTCCATGCGGGCGTGGGCAATGCCGATGCCCTGACCATCCTTGCCGAGGACGAGGCGCGGCCGGCCTATCGGGAGGTCCTGCAGAGCATGGCTGCGGGCGCGGACGAGGGAAAGGACCTCTCCAGACTGGTCTCGGAATCCGGCTGCTTTTCCGCGCATGTCGGAGAGATGCTGGCCGTCGGCGAGGAGAGCGGACGCACGGAAGAAGCCCTCTCGGCGCTCTCCGCCTCCAGCGAGAGCAGCGCCGCGCTTGACCGGAGGCTGCGCTCGGCGCTGATGTACCCCTCGCTCCTGCTGCTGGTGATGCTCGCGGTGATCGCGGTGCTGCTGATCTATGTGCTGCCTATTTTCAACCGCGTATATGCGCAGCTGGGCAGCGGCTTGAACGGCGTGGCCGGAGGCCTGCTCGGCGTGGGCCGCGCGCTCGGCTCGGTCTCGCCGCTCCTCATCGTGCTTTTCTGCCTTGTGGTCGTATTCCTGGCGCTCTTCTCCGCCGTCCCTGCCTTCCGCGCGAAGATCCTCGCCGCCTGGCAGCGTTCCCGCGGCGACAAGGGCCTTTCCGGCAAGATCAACCTCGCTCGCTTTGCGCAGGCGCTCTCGCTCGGCATGAGCAGCGGTCTTCCTGCGGAGGAGGCCATCGAAGCGGCCGCCCGTCTGCTCTCCGGCTCGGAGGAAGCGCAGAAGCGGTGTGCGCAGTGCGTGGACCGGCTGAATGAAGGAGTTTCCCTTTCCAAAGCATTGAAGGAGAGCGAACTGCTTCCCGCCTCCCAGTGCCGCCTGCTGGAGGCCGGCGTTCGCGGCGGTTCCGGCGAGCAGGCTATGGAGCAGATCGCCCGCCGCATGACGGACGAGAGTGAGGCGGCCATCGAGGAGGCCGTCGGCAAAGTGGAGCCGACGATCGTCATTGTGACATCCGTCCTCGTCGGGCTGATCCTGCTGGCCGTGATGCTCCCTCTCATCAACATCATGTCCGCTCTGGGATAACGCGATGAAGAGAGAAAAAGACCGCACCGGCGGCGCGATCCTGGCCGTCCGCCTGCTTCTCTGCGCCCTGATCCTGGGCGTGCTGGCGTTCTCCCTGGTCCGTTTCATCCGGGAGCAGGACTCCGCGGGAAGGGAGACCCTGGAGACCTCCGTGCGCCGCGCCGCAATGGCCTGCTATGCCTCGGAGGGCGTCTATCCGCCGGATCTTGCCTATCTGCAGGAGCATTACGGGCTGCAGATCGATGAGGCACGCTATGCGGTGCAGTATGTTGCTTTTGCGGAAAATCTGATGCCGGACATTACCGTCCTGAAGATCGATTCATGAAGAAAAAAGAAACAAAACAGTATATGGACGGCGTTCTTGTGCTTTTGCTCTTCGCCATTTTTGCAACCTGCATTCTGTCGGTGCTGATGGCGGGAGCGGGCGTGTACAAGCGCATCGTCGCCCGCGATACGGCGCAGTACAATGCCCGTACCTGCGCCCGCTATTTGGAAACAAAGATCCGCTCTGCCGAGTGTGCGGAGCAGGTGGCGGTCCTGTCCTTCGGCGACGGGGACGCGCTCAGCCTGAAGGAAGAGATCGGCGGCCGGGAATATGCCACGCTCATCTATCTGCACGACGGCTGGCTGATGGAGCTTTTCTCCGCCGCCGACAGCGGCATGCCGCCCGAGAGCGGAGAGAAGCTGATGGAGGCGGAGACGCTGGAGCTGACGCGCAGCGGGGATCTCCTGCAGATCGATCTGACCGACGGCGAGGGAACGCAGCAGCGGCTGTTCCTTTCCCTGCGCGGCGGAGAGGGGGCGGCGGCATGAAGAGCAAAGCCCCTCTTTCCCTGGTCGAGCAGCTGATCATGATCCTGGTGTTCGCCATTGCGGCGGCCGTCTGCCTGAATGCCTTCGCGTTCTCTGACCGGTATTCCGGCAGCGTTGAGCGGAAGGATCATGCCGTCCGCGAGGCAGAAAACGCAGCCGAGCTTCTGAAGGCAGGCTGCGGAGACACTTCCTATGCCTCCTCACTCTATGGCGGAACGGCGGACGGGGATTCCTGGACGGTCTATTACGACGCCTCCTGGACGCTTTCCGAAGAATCGGAGAGCAGCTACCGCCTCACGGTGCAGCGTACGGATCCCGGCGTCGCCCTTCTGGGCAAGGCTGAGATCTCGGTCGGCACGGCGGACGGAGCCGAGGAGATCTGCCGCCTCAGTGTCTGCTGGCAGGAGGAGAAAAAATGAAGCAAAGAGAAAATTCTTCCTTCGGAACGCCGGGCGGCAGCGCGTTGATGATCATTTTTGCCGTCTTGTGCCTCGTCGTCTTCGCGGTCCTTGCGCTGACGACGGTGCTCGCCGAGGCGCGCCTCGCCGAGGCGTCCGATTCCGCCGTGAGCGGCTATTATGAAGCGGATGCGCTTGCCGAGGAGACGCTTGCCCGCCTGCGCGCGGGAGAGCGGCCGGAGGGTGTAACGGAAGAGAACGGCGTCTATTCCTATGAATGCCCAATCTCGGACACGCAGGCGATCTGTGTCCGCGTGCGCGTGGAGGAGGACGGCAGCTATGAGATCCTGCGCTGGCAGGAGGCCTATACGGCCGCATGGCAGAGCGACGATTCGCTTCTGCTCCTGGCCGGAGACTGATCGGAAGGAACAAGCAACATGGGAGAAATTTTAGATTACCTGAAAAAAGCAACCGAGATGAAGGCCTCGGATATCTTTATCGTCGCCGGTGCCCCGACCTCCGTCAAGGCGGACGGCCATCTGCAGCCGCTCGATGAGGAAAAGCTCCTGCCGGACGCCACCATGCAGCACATTTCCAATATTTATGAAATGGCGAAGCGCCCGATGGAGCGGCTCGTCAGCCGCGGGGACGACGATTTTTCCTTTGCTGTCCGCGGTCTGGCACGCTTTCGCGTCAACGCCTACCGGCAGAGAGGCTCCTATGCGATGGTCATCCGCGTGGTGGCTTTCGATATCCCGAGCTGGCAGAGCCTGCATATTCCCGAGAGCGTGATGGATCTCGCCCGGCTGACGCACGGCATGGTCCTCGTCACGGGTACGGCCGGCAGCGGCAAATCGACGACGCAGGCCTGCATCATCAACCGCATCAACGAGACCCGCGCCTGCCATATCATTACCCTCGAAGATCCCATCGAGTATCTGCACCGGGACAAGATGTCCATCGTCAGCCAGCGCGAGATCGCCATCGACACGGACGACTGCGTTTCTGCCCTTCGCGCGTGTCTGCGCCAGGCGCCGGACGTGATCCAGGTGGGCGAGATGCGCGATCTCGAGACGATCCGCGCCGCCATGACGGCCGCGGAGACCGGGCACCTGCTCTTTGCCACGCTCCATACCCGCGGCGCCGTGAACACGATCGACCGCGTGATCGATACCTTCCCGCCCGAAGCGCAGTATCAGATCCGCATCCAGCTCTCCACGGTGCTCGACACCGTCGTCTCCCAGCAGCTGATCCCGGACAAAAACGGCGATCTTGTGCCTGCCTATGAGATCATGCGCATGACGAGCGCGATCCGCAGCATGATCCGAGACAGCAAGACCCACCAGATCAACAACGCCATCGCGAGCGGCGCCAACGACGGGATGATCTCCATGGACCAGTCCATCCTGGCGCTGTATAAGAAGGGTCTCATCACGGCCGAGACGGCGCTCGATTATGCCGACGAGCCCGACCAGATGAAGCGGCGCCTGACATGAGGCGCCTTCTCCTTCCGCTTCTTCTGTTTGCGCTCCTTCTCTCCGGCTGCGGCGTGACGCGCCTCTCGCTTTCTTCGGCGGAGCCGACGTCCTCCGTCGTCACCGTGAGCACGGCCGGCGTTTCCGCAGTGTTGTTCTCCGCGGAGGAGACGCGGAAAATGTCCAACTTTATGCTCTCCAACCGCTTTGTGCACACGGGGAAGACGCTTTATGGCTCCCGTCATGATTCCACGGGGGCGCCCTATCTCTGCCGCATGAAGTTCACTTCCGGGCAGAACGGAATGTATGTGCGCGAAACGGAGACGATCGAGACGGGCATCGACGCACAGTATCTTGCCGTCGAGGGCGATGTGCTCTACTATCTCCGTGTGGACAGCGCCTCCGGCAGCGCGGCGATCTGCCGTCTGCCTTCCGGCTCCTCCGCACCGGAGGTGCTCGATGCCGGTCCCTGCGACTTTCTCTCCCTGCACGGCGAACGGCTCTATTTCACGGACGCGGAGCAGCATTTCTGTTCCATGAAGCCCGACGGCTCCGACCGGCAGACCGTGCTGGGGGACAAGGCAGTCTACTATCCCTATCTGATCTCGGACGACTTTCTCCTCTATCAGGACGATGCGGACGGGGAGAGCCTCCATCTCCGCTATCTGCCCACGGGCTTTGACTGCCGCGTCGCCGAGGGGCGCATGCTCGGGATGATCCTGCAGGGCAGCATGCTCTATTTCCTGCAGGCGGAGGAAGGCGAAAGCTGTACGCTCTGCCGCACGGATCTCAGCGGCTTCCTCTCCTCCTTCCGGCCTACGGAGCATCCGGACGCGACGAATGCCTTTTCCGTCGAGCGCGGCGGGCAGCTCGGCCCTCGCTTTTCCATCAACGGAGAGCGGGTCAATGCCTCCAATTATCAGTCGTGCTCCCTGGAGCTCTGGCAGAGCCTGACGGACACGGCCGCGGAGGGCTTTTCCTCCGCCTGCCAGTATGTCTCGGAGGAATTCGAGATCTTTTATGATTACAATGCGGGCGGCCTGATCGAAAAGATGCTCTTCTACGAGCCCTCGCAGAAACGTGCAGACTATATCGAGGTCTATCAGTATCAATAAAAAAAGCGGTCGGCTTCCGGTCATTCGGAAGCCGACCGTTTCGGTTCGGCAGTATAGAAGCGGCCGTAGGAGGAGATCGCATAGAGTTCCTCGCTGTAATTCGGAAGATCCGAGGCGGCAAGCACGTAGACGGCGTCCTCCTCCGGGTCCGGGTCGGAGGGGACGGAAAACTGGTACCGCTCAGCAAATTCCGCGCTCTGATAATATTCGGCATCAATGTCCTGCCAGAAGAGTGTCAGCACCTCGCTGACGTACCACAGCCCCTTGTACTGCGCGTCCGGGCTGATGTAGACGTGTTCCGCCCCGCTTTCGCTTATGGCCGAAACGGCTTCCCCGAAATCCTCCATGAAAACGGCGGAGATCTGCCCGGCATAGGAGGTGAAATACGTGTGTGTAAAGAGCGCAAAGGCGATGAGAAAGGCGGCTGGGATCAGCGCGGCAGCCGCCCTTGCCCGCCGGAAGGAGCCAAGGAAGCGGACGGCCTCCCAAATGCCGGCCCCGGCAAAGAGAAGGAGCGGATAGAAAATGAGATTGAGTCGGTTGATGTTGACGCTTGCCGTGATGAGGCCGCTCCAAAGCGCTGTCAAAAACCAGAGCACGGTCAGCAGGCAGCCGGTGTTTTTCTTTGCGTTCCGGAAGAAGAAAACGGCGCCGAGGATCTGAAACGGGAGCGAGATCCCGTATAAGGTGCCGAAGCCCGGCACCTCGTTGCACAGCGCCCCGTCATAGCGCTGCGAGAGGATCTGCAGCAGGGCGCGCAGGTTGACGGAGAGCTGCTGCAGCGGATGCGCGGAGAAGAAGAGGATGTCGCTCGAGCGCAGCGAATCGGGAAAATACGGAATGGTGAAAAGCCCTGTCTCGATCGTCTCGCCCCCGAGGGCGTTGATGGCCATGCAGAGAAGAAACGGCGCGGATACGGCAAGCCAGATCAGCGCACAGACGCCTGCCCGCGCAGGTGCGATCTCCCGGCGGACGAGCAGAACGATGCAGGCGGCGAGCAGAAATACGGGCACGGTGTAGACCGAGATCCCGTAGCAGTACATGCTGAGCCCAAAGAAGGCCATCGAGGCATAGACCTCCCGGCGCCGCCTCCGGCGGACGCCGCGGTTTAAGAGGAAGATGCCTGCAAGAAAGAAGTGCGGGAAGAGATTGCAGTCCAGCGCCCAGCGGCTCTGCAGAATGTGCCACGGGCAGATGGCGGCGAGCGCCAGGGCGATCGCAGCGCCCTGCCTCCCGTGCAGATCCTTCGCGAAGAGATACAGGATCCCGAGCGAGGCAAGGCTTACGAGGAGCATCGGCAGCCTCGCAGAGGTGACGGAGAGGCCGAACAGCGCAATGCACGGTGCCATCAGATAGCTCATCAGTGCGCTCATCTGCCCGAAGCCCCAGGCCGTCAGGTGGACGGGAAAGCGCATGCCGAGCCGGTCCGTTCCGTAAGCGGCAAGCGCCGCGGCGTCGACGGCGGCCATCGCCCCGTCCTGGTTCATGCCGCCCGGCACGGAGCCGAAGCGGTAAACGCGGATGAAGACGGCGAGCAGAGCTGCGGCGCAGAGAAGCGCCGTATCAAAATTTATCTTGTATTTTTTCATATTTTCATTATACTATCCCTGCACTTTTTGAGCAAGCAGGTATTGACTATGAAAAATTCATCCAAATATGTTCTGGCCGTTTTCGCCAGCGGCTGCCTGTGGGGAACGATGGGCTATTTCCGCCGTGCGCTCGGTGCGCTCGGGCTGGATTCCTTCGGCATCGTCTGCCTCCGCTGCGCCATTGCGGCCGTCCTCTTCGCCGTCACGATCCTTCTGACGGATCCGTCCGCCTTCCGCGTACGATGGAAGGATGCCTGGTGCTTCCTCGGCTCGGGCATCTTCTCGCTGCTGTTCTTCTCCTCCTGCTATTTCCAGGCGATGACGCTGATGTCGCTCTCCGTTGCGGCGATCCTGCTCTACACGGCGCCCTGCTTCGTGATGCTGATGTCGGCCGTGCTGTTCCGCGAGAAGCTGACGCGGCGGAAGGTCCTCGCGATGGTGCTGGCCTTTGCGGGCTGCTGTCTGGTCTCCGGCATTGTGGGAGACGACGTCCGCCTGACGCTTACGGGCTTTCTTTACGGGCTCGGCTCCGGCTTCGGCTACGCGCTCTACAGCATCTTCGGCAAGCTCGCCATGGCACGCGGCTACAGGAGCAACACCGTCAACCTTTATTCCTGCCTCCTCGCTGCCCTCGGCGCCGGGATCCTTTGGGGCTTTTCCGGCCCCGTGCAGGTGTTGACGGCCTCCGGCAGCAATTTCCTCTTCTGCCTTTTGACGGCCGTTGTGACGACGTTCCTCCCCTATCTCCTCTATACCTACGGCCTCTCCGGCATTGAGGCGGGGGCTGCCTCGGTCATCGCCTCCGTGGAGCCCGTCGTTGCGACCGTTGTCGGCCTCGTCGTTTTCGGGGAGCCGCTGAGCGTTTTTTCCGTCGTCGGGATCGCTCTTGTGCTCGCCGCGATCGTGCTTTTGAACACGGGAAGTCAAACTTGACACCGGAAAATGACTGTGGTATTCTCTCAAAAGAATCGATTTTGGAGAGTTACCGAAGCGGTCATAACGGGGCGGTCTTGAAAACCGTTAGGCTTCACGGCCACGCGGGTTCGAATCCTGCACTCTCCGCCAAAAAAGCCGCTGCCTTTTCGGCAGCGGTTTTCTTTTTCCGGCCGTTATTCGATGGAGGCAAAATGATGCATTATACCAGAATGCATGGAGCGGGCAACTCCTTTGTTGTTATTGAAAACCGAAACGGAGAGCTTGACGGAACGGATCTCTCCGCGCTTGCCGTCCGGCTCTGCGCCGAGACCGGAGAGAGCAAGGCGGACGGGATGATGATCGTCCTGCCGGGCGATGCCGAAGCGGACTTCGGCATGCTCTTTTATAATTCGGACGGCACGCCGGGCGAGATGTGCGGCAACGGGGCGCGCTGCATCGTCCGCTACGGGCTTGAGCACGGCTATGCTCCCGATGCGCAGAATATTCACGTCCGGGCAACGGCGGGCCTTGTGACCGGCCGCCGGATCGAGGGAGAGATCTTCGAGATCCGCCTTAATGACCCGACCGTCGTCGACCTGCACCGCGCGGCGGAAGCGGCGGGAAGGACCTATGACTGCGCCTATCTCGAGCTCGGCTGCCCCGGCCTGCCGCACGCCGTCGTCGAGGTGGAGGAGAGCGCGCTGGATGATTTGGACGCGCTCCGCGTGCTCGGGCGGGAGCTTCGCCGGAGCCCGGCCTTCCCGAAGGGAGCCAATGTTACCTTCGTGCACCGGACCGGCTCCTCTGCGGCAAGGGCGATCACCTTTGAGCGCGGCGTGGAGGACTTCACGCTCGCCTGCGGCACCGGCTGCGGCTGCACGGCCGCGGCGATGATCCTGCGGGGGCGAGTTCCCGGCAATTCTCTGGAGATCGACATGCCCGGCGGCCACCTCAGCGTTCGCCTGACGCCGGAAAACGGAACCGCCCGCGACATCTACCTCACCGGCCCGACGGCGGTCGTCGGCGAAGGGGAGATCGAATGAGGCTCTTACCCTCTTCCCCTACGTAAAATTAATTATTATTAGAGGGGAAAAGGGTAAAAGGGGGAAGCCCTCCCTATTTTCCTTCACGGGAATCGGGGAGGGCTTGAACATTTTCTGTGCGAGCAGATTTTATATGACGGCTTTTATCGGGAAAGAGATCTGCAGCTCGGCTCCCAAACCGGCGGCCAGACGCTTTAGCGTGGCGACGGACGGGTTGGCGATTCCGCGCTCGATCTTGGAGATGTCGGCCTGGTCAATGCCGGTTCGGGCGGCCAGCTCGGTCTGCGAAATTCCTGCGGCTGCGCGGGCAGCAAGCAGAGCATCGGCGACCTCTGCATATCCGGGCATCGCGATCTTTCGGACGAAGGTTCCTTCTTCATACACGGTTTCAGCTTCAAGATCCAGGTCATCATTCCATATAATGCCATAGCCGCCGGAAAGCTTCCCGGAAGTAAAAAGTGCTCGATCGGTCAAAGCACGCAGCGGCGGATAGCGATCGAACATGCAGGAAATGTCGAACTGCTTTACACTGCCGTCCTGAAAAGTAAGCTCGAGGACAGTACCGTCCTTATATTCGATTTTTGCAGCCTTGTGAAACATATCAGTCAATCGGCGGGAGCTTGGCATACTTTTCCGTCTCCCACATATTCTCCAATTCTTTTTGATATTTCAGAATAAATTCTTTAACCAGAGCCTTTGCCTTCGGAGGAAAGTATCCTTCGATGATTTCTCCGGTCGCGATTAGAAATGGTGCATCGAAATCCTGCGTGATTGCGTGTATATGCGGAGGATTGTGCTCTTTATATTTCAGATACATTACGATGGTAATTCCGTAAAAATGACTTATTGTCGGCATGTTCACAACCTCCCTGATTATTAGAGAATCATTATATGGGATATATTCCATAATGTCAAGCCGTTCCCCGGAAAGAAAACTCCACTTTAAGAGAGAAATATGGGCAGGGCCTTCCTGGAGTTTTGCATTTCTGCATCGGAAATTACTGCGAGGGGGGCTGTCTTTTATCCTTCTGCAGTGTTATAATAAATTATTAACATGCGGACGATTCTTATGTTTTCATAGATTCGCCGCATCCGTTCCAGTAAGAATCATCCCAACAAATAAGAACGGAACCTGGAAAATTCATCGCAAATAACCAAAGAACATCAGGAGGAGAGAATCATGGCAGAACTGGAGACCGTCACCCGGACAATTGAGCTGAAGCCCGGCGCCGTCTTCCCCTTTGGCGCAGAGAAGGTCCTGTGGCGCGTGCTGGAGCTCGACCGGGAGGCCGGGACGATGCTGGTGATCGCAGACAAGGAGATCTGCGAGAAGGAATACAACAAGAAGGACGAGTCCGTCACCTGGGAGACCTGCACGCTGCGCAAATGGCTGAACGAAGAATATCTGGAGAAGACCTTTAACGCGCAGGAACAGGATGCGATCCTTGAGCGCACGATCCATACGCCGGACAATGCCCAATATGGCACCAGGGGCGGCAACGACACGCAGGACAAACTTTTTCTCCTAAGCTTGGACGAGGTGGAGAGATATTTCAAGGACGACGAGGATCGGGCCACGGGCGCATGGTGGTTGCTTCGGTCGCGTGGCCATTTCAACTTTGCTGCACGAGTTAATTACGATGGGGCTGTCGATGGCAATATCTACTCCGTGAACTACGCCCATGGGGGTATTCGGCCGGCTTTTTTTATCAATCTAAACTCGAAGCTGCTCCAATCGATCCTCTCTCAATCCTCCGAATCTTTTACGATCACTGTTTCTCAGCAGTGCGTTATGACGGAGCTCGAAGTGAAGCCGGGAGCATGGTTCCCGATGGGGCGGCATAGCGGCATGTGGCGCATTCTGGATGTGAACAAGGAAGCGAATACGGCTTTGGTGATCGCAGAGAAGACGGTCGGAGCGCGGGCCTACCACAAGCCGGGAGGAAAGATCACCTGGAAAAAATGCACGCTCCGCTCGTGGCTGAACGGAGAATACATCGCGGACGAATTTTCTGCCGAAGAGCAGGAAGCGATCCGGGAAACGGACGTCAAGAATCCGGACAATAAAAAATACAAGACCAAAGGCGGAAATGACACCAAGGACAAGCTCTTCCTGCTGAGTTTGGATGAAGTGAAGAAATATCTCAAAAGCAACGCCGAACGTGCCGCAGGCTCCTGGTGGTGGCTTCGGTCGCCCGGCTGCAACCAGTACGACGCTGCGGACGTCAACCGCGCCGGGTCCGTCTATGACTACGGCTACCGCGTGAACGACGGCAACGGCATTCGGCCGGCTTTTAATATCAATCTAAGCTCTATATTCTTCCAATCCTTTATCTCTTCCGATCCAAAATCGAAGATCCAAACGATCCGAGTGCCGGAATTGACGATAAATGATAGCAGGATCGTAAAAATAGCCGGGAGCGCAGAAAAAATTCATGTGCCGTACTCCGTTGAAGAGATAGATGAAGAGAAAGTCTCCGGCTGCAAAAAGCTGAAGCGGATCGAGGCCCTTGACGGAAGCATCACAGAAGAGCGGCTGGACGACCTTACGGCAGAATATAAAGCCATGTTCAAGGAATCCAATGTTGACGCTAAGGAATACAAGACAGGTGCGGCACAATATCGATGGCTTGACAAGAGCGCCATACTGGCGGAAACAGACCATGAAGAACTGATGCAAGTCCTGAAATGGAACATAGAGCTCGATGAGGCTTATTACGCACCCTATGCGGCATATGCGGACGAGAAGCGCTTAGCTGAGCTCATTGCCGAAATAAAGCTTTGGATGAAGGCAAAGAATGCGGACAAGGAGCGAGTGATCCGTGTGCGCGGGGCCATTTTGCTCAATGAGACCAACGACGCCATGCGCTATGCCGACTCGCTCGGGCTTCTGGGGCGCTATGCCGAGCTGCGAGGGC
>R05__coassemble_35_pt1 | contig 75928 bp, 73 predicted proteins | sample R05__metabat2_low_PE_040 | metagenome-assembled genome bin R05 | reverse complement strand
ATTCAAAGAAGGCTGCCGACGCCATCGAGATCGCGATGACGGCAAGGGGATAAAAGCCGTACTGCACAACGGCAACGATCACGCTCGGGATAAGAGCGATGATCACATCGAGCATCAGGCTGCGCGCCGTGCGGGCCGTCTTCACCTGGGGCTGATAGGCCACATCGAGGATCAGGCGCTCCTTCTTTGCCGCAGCCGGCTTGGCGGCAGGCTTCGCGGCAGGTTTGGCGGCTGCAGCTGCAGCGGGCTGAGCGGCGGCCGCCGGTTTGGCGGCAGGGGCAGCGGCCGGCTTGGCCTCGGGCTTTGCGTCCGTCTTCTTCAGCTCCACTGCGGGAGCGGCGACGGTCTTGTTTTCTTCTGCCATCAGCGTCTTCCCTCCTTTGCCGCGGCTTCCGCCCTGGCTTTTTCTTTCATCATGCGGGTCTGGATCATCATTTTGGACGTTTTGAAGGCGTGCGTCAGCGGGACGCGGCCGGGGCAGTTGTACGCGCAGCTGCCGCATTCAAAGCAGTCCAGAACATGGTATTTCTGAAGCATATCGAGGTCGCCCTTCGTATAGTACATATACATAAAGGTAGGCTCGAGGCGCATCGGGCAGACATTCACGCACTTGCCGCAGCGGATGCACTGGGGATCCGGAACGCTGCGGTCCTCTTCTTCCGTGAAGAACAGGATGCCGGCTGTACCCTTGACCGTGGGAGCCTCGGGGAAGGAGCAGCAGATGCCCATCATCGGGCCGCCGAGGACGATCTTCTTCGGCGTTTTGACGAAGCCGCCGCACTGCTCGACGATGTACTCGATCGGCGTACCGACGCGCGTAAGGGCATTTACAGGGGCCTTCAGGGCGCTGCCCGCGAAGGTCACGATACGGTCGATCAAAGGCCGGCCTTCATAGCAGGCCTGATAGATGGCATAGGCCGTACGCGTGGAGACAACGTTGCAACCCACACCGGACGGGAGCCCGCCCGCGCGGACCTCGCGGCCCGTAACGACCTTGACCTGGATCTTCTCGCCGCCCTGCGGGTACTTGACCTCTTCGGGGACGATCTCGATGCCGTAATTCTCCGGATGGAGAGACGTCAGCAGGTCAATGGCATCCTGCTTGTTCTTCTCGATGCCGTAATAGGCCTTGTCTACGCCGGAGGCGATGCGCACGAGCTCGATGCCCTTCATCAGCTGCTCCGGATAGTTGAGCATCGTGAGATGGTCACCGTTCAGGTAGGGCTCGCATTCGGCACCGTTGATAATCAGCTTGTCCACCTTGCCGACGCCGCCGCGGATCTTAAAGGCCGTCGGGAACATGGCGCCGCCGCAGCCGACGATGCCGGCCTCGCGGATGCGGGCGAGAATGGCGGAGGGATCGCGGAGCTGCTCCTCCGTCAGCGGCGTCATGAAGGCCGGCGTATCCAGGCCGTCATTGTCGATGACGATGGAATCAATATAGTCTCCAAGGGGATGGGGGCGCTGCTCGATGGCTGTCACCTTGCCCGACACGGAAGCATGGATCGGCGCCGACATCGGGGACGGGCTGTCTCCGATCTTCTGGCCCATCTTGACCACGTCCCCCACGTGGACAAGGGGCTTGCAGGGGGCACCGATATGCTGGATGAGGGGTATGACAACTTTTTTCGGCGGTTTGATCTCGGTTACAGGAATCTCGGGGGCCTTCATGTAATCGGGATGCACGCCGCCTTTGAATGTATGCTTCATATTGCTCACCTCTGTACGAGTATACTTACTATTTCGGGTTTATATTAAATAACTATAGCATTAAATCTCTTTTCTGTCCATAACCTAAGAGCAAAAAATCCTGCTTATTTGCTTTGTGCGGCGGAACTTTCCAGGCTGACGGAGCCGGAAGCCGTCTGTGCGGCGGCGCCGCCCGCCGTGCTCTCCGACTTCCGGGGGACCCGGAAGTCCTTTGCCGTTCCCATCTCCTGGTTCATCATACGCGTGAGAACGTCGACCTCCGTCTCGATGTTCATGGCGTCGGATTCATAGAGCTCGTCGAGCTGGTGGCGGAAGCCGTCCACCACCGTGCCCATGGCGATCTCGATGGAGCGCCTGCTCTGCGCGACGTTTTCTCCGGCGGCATCCGTTGCCTCAAGCTTGGAATAGGACTCGAGGAGCTTGAGCGTCGTCGGGAGGAAATAGCTCATAAACCGGTCGATCTTGCCGCGCTTGCCCGGATCCTGCTCCACAGCACGGAAGATCTGGCGCGTGATCTCTTCGATCTCACTGATCTTCTCCGTCATTTCGGGGTCGGGGATGCGGTCGTTCACATCGCGGATCTGGGCGAGGATCTGATCGTAGGCATTGGCATTCTGCTTCGCCGCTTCGGACTTGACGGCCGTGCGCGTCTTTTCCGCGGCGGCGGCGCGGGCCGCCGAAAGCTCCTCGTCCGCCCGGCTGCTCATGAAGATATAGCCGAGCTCGCGGTTGAGATAGGCCGACTCGCCGAAATAGCCCTTGTCGAGCATGGCCTGCAGATCCTTCATCGCCTGCTTTTTGGAAACGCCGGACTTCTTCGCGATCACGGAAACGTCCATCGCCTCGTTCGGGCCGATCACGGCGAGGTAGGTGCCGTAGCGCTTGATGGAGCGCTTCATGCCGATACCGCTTGCGACCATAGCCCCGCCCCCAATGCTGACGGCGAGCGCCTGCAGCAGCGTAGACACATCCGACGCGGCGACCGAGCCGCGGATGAGAGCGAGCAGCGGGGCGCCGAACAGGGAAAGCCCGCCGATCGCCACCAGCGCCCCGACTGCGATGAGGAGGACCGCCGTACGGCTCCCGTCCTTCGGGGACTGAAAGAGACCCTTAAGCATGCGCCTGGCCTTGGCGGCCGTTTCCTTCTGCTGCTTTTTCCGTTCCTGCTCCGCCTTTTCCTTCTGCGTTCCCTCCCGGGAGAGGGACGGCGCTTCGCGCCGCTGATTTTTTCCGACGTCCGGCAGGAAGAGCTTGAAGAAGAGCCAGGGCAGCGCGAGCTCCCAGAGCCCAAGCGAGAACAGGACGGCGATCGCGATCCAGGAGCCGATGCCGCTGCCGCCTTTATTCCGGTTGTTGGAAGAGTTTTGGTCCATTTTCGACGCCTCACTGCCGCACTGAATTCTTATTCGTAAAATTTTACCACAGTCCGCGAAAAAAAACAATCCGCGAAGGCGCTCTCTTCGGCCGGATATTCATAAAAACGCTCTTGCATTGCCCCCTCTCTTATGCTATAATCCGCAAATGCTGCGGCCGATCCGGCCGGGCAATATCGATTGGAAAGGTTTTGAACAAAAATGACGAAATCCGAACTCGTAAAGAAGATGGCAGAATCCGCCGGCATCAATCAGAAGCAGGCCGCTGCCGCTCTCGACGCCGCTCTCGAAGGCATCGTTGCCGCCGTCAGCGCAGACGATAAAGTCCAGTTCACCGGCTTCGGCACCTTTGAGGCAAAGGAGCGCTCCGCACGCCAGGCCAAGAACCCCCGCACGGGCGAGATCATCGAAGTTGCTGCCTGCAAGGTTCCCTCCTTCAAGGCCGGCAAGGCTTTCAAGGATCTGGTCAAGGGCTGATCGTTTTACCGGAAGAGCAGAGGCTGCAGCCGATGGCTGCAGCCTCTTGTTTCATTCGGAATTCTCTTGAAAAGGAAGGACCGTACCATGACCGGCTCAAAGCAGAGCAAGGGCAATCTTTATATCTTCCTCACCGCGCTCCTTTGGTCGACCGGAGGAGTGCTCATCAAGTTCATCCCCGGCAACGCGCTTGCCATCAACGCCGCGCGCTCGGCCGTCGCGTTTCTCTTCTTCTGCGCGTACCGCCGCAGCTTCCGCGTCCGCCTCAACCGGACGATCCTTGCCGCCGGTGTCTGCCTCACGCTGACGAACGCGCTCTACGTCATGGCCAACAAGCTCACGACAGCAGGGAACGCCATCGTGCTACAGTATCTTGCGCCGATCTTCGTCCTGCTCTGGAACAGCCTTTACGAAAAGAAGATCCCCTCCCGCCGGCAGCTGCTTCCGGTTCTGCTGGCCCTGGGCGGCATGGTGCTTTTCTTCTTCGATCGGCTCGACGGAGGAAAGCTTGCGGGCAATCTCCTCGCCATTGGCGCGGGACTCGCCTTTTCGGGCGTTTTCTTTCTCAACTCTCTCCCGGAAGCGAGCTCGGAGGACGCAAGCATGGTCGGCTTCCTGATCTCGTTTCTCGTTGGGCTCCCGTTTCTCGGGCAGCTCAGCTTTACGAGCCTCTCCTCGGACGCCGCGCTGCTGGCGCTGGGCATCTTCCAGGTCGGGCTGGCATACGTCCTCTATGGAAAGGGCATCCGGCAGACGAGCCCTGTCAGTGCCTCGCTCATCGGGCTCATCGAGGCCGTGCTCAATCCGCTCTGGGTCTTCCTTTTCTACGGCGAAACGCTCGGGCGCTTCGCGCTGCTCGGCGCCGGGATCATCCTCTTCGCCGTTGCTGCAAACATCCTGTCCTCCCGCTCTGCCGCCTGACCGATCTATCAAAAAAGAACCGAACGGAAAGAAAGCTCTGACCGTTCGGTTCTTTTTTCAGTGCCGGTGACCGGACTCGAACCGGTACGCTGTTGCCAGCAAGGGATTTTAAGTCCCTGGTGTCTACCATTCCACCACACCGGCAGCGGATGCCGGAAAGCTCTTTCAATTTATCACTCCGCCCCGCCAATGTCAAGAGCATGCCGCAGGTGGCAGACTTTTCTTCCATTTCGTTGTTTATTCTGTCAGAATCTGCTTGCCAAGTTCCGCGCTTTGCGTTACAATGAGGCGCTCAAAGCAGCTTTGGAGGTTCTTCCATGAAAATTTTTGTATACGAAGTCCGCGGCGACGAACGCGAGGCGCTTGCGCGCGCTTCGGAGCAGTTCGGCGCAGAGCTTTCTCTCAGCGAAGAGGTGCCGTCGTCAGAAAACGCCGGGCTCGCCGCCGGATGCGAGGGCGTCTCCGTGCTCGGGCAGGGGAAGCTGGACAAGACTCTTCTCCGGACCTTCCGGGAACTGGGCGTAAAATATCTCTCGACGCGAACCGTCGGCTATAACCATATCGATCTCGCCGCGGCAAAGGAGCTCGGCATCCGGGTATGCAATGCCCGCTACGACCCGAACGGCGTGGCGGACTATACCGTCATGCTGATCCTGATGTGCCTGCGCCATTACAAGCAGGCGCTCTGGCGCGGACAGGTGAACGACTTCTCCCTCTACGGCATGCAGGGCCGCGAGCTGCGCAACCTCACCGTCGGCATTATCGGAGGAGGGCGCATCGGCCGGCAGGTCGCGCGCAATCTCTCCGGCTTCGGCTGCCGCATCCTTATCAGCGACCACCACCCCGCTCCCGAGATCGAGGCGATCGCGGAATATGTTCCGTTTGACACCGTGATCCGCAAGTCCGACATCATCACCATCCATGCGCCCTACCGCATGGAGAACTATCACATGATCAACGCCAAGACGATCGAAAGCATGAAGGACGGCGTCGTCATCATCAACTGCTCCCGCGGCGAGCTTGCCGACAACGAAGCGCTCATTGAGGGCATCGAGAGCTGCAAGATTGGCGCACTCGGCATCGACGTGGCCGAAGGCGAGGAAGGCATCATCCACGCCGACCACCGCGTAGACATTCTCGCCAACCGGAACCTTTTCTATCTCCGCCAGTTCCGCAACGTCGTCATGACGCAGCACATGGCCTTCTATACGAGAGAAGCGGTGGAGAGCATGGTGCAGTGCGGCATCGGAGGCATCGTCTCCATGGCAGAAGGCAAGCCCTGGCCAACGGAGCTCAACACCTGATTTTCTCCCGCTCAGACAAACGCCCCCGGCCGGTTGGCCGGGGGCATTTGTACTTCGTGCGCGGGCGGAATTTATTTCAACGCATTGATCATTTCCGCAAGAGCTTCGCGGTCATAAAAGCTCTCGATGCGCGTGAGGACGACATCCGCATCGACGCCCTGGTCGGCATCATAGAAGGAGCCGTTTTTCATCGTGCTGATGTGCTTGTAGCCGGAGCACTGGGCGAAGGTGCCGGAGGCCGTTGAGAAGGGATGGACCACGCAGGAGCCGCCTCCGGTGGTCTGCCCGATCAGCGTGACGCCGCCCGCAGCCTTGAGCATACATGGCATCAGGTTGCCGCAGGAGAAGCTCACCGGCGAGACGAGACAGTAGAGATTGAGGTCCGAGACCGTATCCTCTTCATTAAACTCATGGTCGAGATTGACATCGCACTGGTAGACATTGGCGGCCTCGGAGCCCGTCAGGGAGCTCTGCAAATAGATGGTCGCCTCGCCAAGAAACCAGGCCGTGTCAAAGGCCACGGCATTCTCCTCTCCGCCGGAATTGCAGGAGAGATCGATCACGACGTTCTCGATTGGGCTGTCCTCGCGCCGGATCTGCGCATTGGCATAGATCAGAAGCCCCATATTGTCCGCGGAGGTATCGTCCGTCGGTGCGGCAGAATAATAGCGGTCGTCGTGAACGGCAATAAAGTTGTCAAACGTGATGAAAGCCGTATTCCCGACCTCCTGGTATCCGGGGACACCGTCCGGAAAAGCTTCGCTGCGCGCTGCGCGGTATTTGCTCCGCCATTCGTTGTACTGCCGGACAGACACGCCCTGGGGGATCGAGCAGACACCGGAAAGCTTGTCCTCTCCCGTATAGGGAGAAACGGCCCAGTAGTTGCTGTGGAGATCGTCAAAGGCACAGCGGGTCAGCACAAAGATGGCTGCGTCCATCTCCTCCGGGTCCTCGCTCATCAGAAGGGCCTTCAGGTTCTTGCCGCCGTAGGCGATCTCTTCGAAATAATCGTCAAAGGATGTGATGCCGCGGCTGTCCTTGAAGCCGTAATTCACGTCCAGATTCAGGCAGAGCTCGTCATAAGTGAATTGGATCAGTTCCGGAGAGCGCGTCTGCGTCTCCGCGCCGTAGTAGACCGCGCTCAGGCCTTCGCCGGGCTCGTCGAGATCGTTCATGAAGTTCTCGTAATTCACGAAGAAGCAGGCCTCGCCGTTATAGAGGTAGACCGTATACGTCTCCCCCATCAGCAGGTCCGCCATCGTCTGGATCGGGAGATAGTAGTTCTCCCCTTCCCGGAGAAGATCGATGGAATAGGCGCTCAGGTCGATCTCCAGCACATCGCCGTAGCGGCTGAAGGACAGGTCGGCGCAGCGGTGGAGATAGTTCTCTCCGCCCTCCTCGTTCAGATAGCTGGAATGGCCCAGCTCAATAACGGTCGCGTCAAAGCTGTGGGAGACGAACATGTCGAAATCATAGAAGGTCACCTTGTCTTCATCGAAGTCGATCTCCATGCTGTAGCCGTTCTCCCGCAGGAAGCGCACGGTGGCTCCGTCGGCCTCATAGGTCATGGTATAGGCCGGGTCTTTTTCATAGTCGCCGTATCCGTCGCGATAGATCTTGTTGAACACTTCCGTGACCGTTTCGGGGTCAAAATACGGGATCTGGGTGTTGCCGTCCTTATAATAAACGCGGATCTCTCCGGTCTCCTCGCCGTAATTGCCGGCATAGTAGACAGGAACCTGCGCCTCGGTCATGTCCGCCGCCGCAAAAGCGCAGCCCGCTCCCGCCAAAAGCATCGCTGCCGCAGCAAGCAGGGCAAGCAAAAACCGCTTCATCGTTTTCCTTCCCTTCGTTAAATTTTCTAGTGATCTCAGTTTAGCCCATACGCGCGAAAAAAGCAACCTTTTCCTGCCGATCTCCGAAAAACAAGCCCCGCAGGCGGATGATGCCTGCGGGGCTTGGATCAGATCAGAACACCCTGAAGATGGTCGCACTCATGCTGGATGATCTGGGCGGTCCAGCCGGAAAATTTCTTCCGCTGCGGGCGAAGCTCCAGATCCTGATATTCCACCTCGATCTCCCGGTAGCGCAGGCAGGGCCGCACACCGGAGAGGGAGAGGCAGCCCTCCTCCGCCGGAAAGGGATCCGATCGCTTCACGATCTTCGGGTTGAGCATGGCAATGTTGAAGTAGCCGGCCGTCACCGCAATGATATTCTTCCTCACGCCGATCATATTGGCCGCCATGCCGACACACTCGTCCCGGTGCGCAGAGAGCGTATCAAGCAGATCCTGCGCCGTCGGGAGATCCTCCTTTGTTGCCGGGAAGGACTTCTGCGCGAGGAACAGCGGATCACGCATAATTTCACGAACCATATTTTTCTCTTCCCCTTTCCTTCAGCCGAAACACTTGGCCAGCTGCTGCCTGATCCAGTACAGCAAAACGCTTCCAACAAATCCGCCAATGCCGACGGCAAGAGAGTTCAGCATGAAGGGGTCTGCTTTTGATTGGTTGCTTCCATCTCCCTCAACTGCTTCCCCGTCTTCACGGTTGCGGCATAGGCGCTGTTGCAGAGGCCGAGGATGGCGGAGAGGATGAAGAGGGTCTCTACGCCGAGCGTCTGCCAGATCCAGCCGCCGAAGAGGGCGATCAGGATCGTGATCAGGTGGTTGACGGAGACGCCGGTCGAGATTGTGGCGCGGACCTCCTCGGGACTGTCGGAAATATCCTGGACGTAGACATTCGAGGCCATGGAGGCGAGGGAAATGACGGAATCGAGGATATAGTTCACACAGCAGACCACGAAGGCGACGTCCCGCGGGAAGATATGGTGGCTGAAGCCATAGAAGAAGCAGACGATGACGAGAATGAGCGTATCCGAGATCATAACGATCTTGTAGCCGAGCTTGTCGATGATCTTCCCGACCACCGGGGCGAGGAAGAAGCAGCTAATGGCGGAGACAGCGAACAGCAGGCTGATCACGCGGGCGCTCGCACCATAGAGAAGGATCAGCACATAGGGGCCGAAGGTGAAGAAGACCTGCTTGCGCGCCCCGTAGAACACCTCGAGCATATAATACTTGGTGAACTTCCTGCGGAAGTAAAAGCGGCTGGCGTTCTTGTTTGTCTCGCTGCTGCCGGAGATCATAAAGGAAACGACCATGCCGACAAGCGTGATCCCCGCAGCGACGGCGAAGACCGGGCGGAACGTCTCCTGCACGAAGGAGAAGAGCACAATGATGGCGAGATAGCCGAGCAGTGTGCCGATCTGGTAGACGGCGTTCTGGTGGCCCAGCGCCTGCCCGCCGCGGCCCTCCTTCGCGTACTGGAGGGAGAGCGTGTTCTTCATGCCGAGCTGGATATGCTCGCCGAGAGAGTAGGTGCAGATGGCAACCGTGACGATGATCTTCGCCGGAGAGACAACGGCCATCATCCCCATGCCGAGCACCATGATCACGGCGCCGACCTTGTAGATCGTCTCGGCGGAGAGCGTGTAGAGCACGGCAAGAATGAAGACGAGCATCAGCCCCGGCAGCTCGCGGAAGAACTCCGCAACGCCGCGGTCAAATTCCCCCATGCCGACGATCTCGGCAAGATAGTTGTCAATGACGCCCTTGTAAAGCCCGTAGCCAAGGCCCATGGCAATGAGAGACGCGAAGAAAAGCTTGAAGGCGGAATTTTCCTTGTAGACCTCAGTAACCTTTTTCAGCATGATCCTACTCCTCAAATTTACAATATGCAGTAAAAAAGACCCTTTGACTCAAGGTGAATCAAAGGATCTCTGCAGCGCAGAAGGAGAGATTTGAACTCTCGCGCGCTTTTTACACGCCTACTCCCTTAGCAGGGGAGCCCCTTCGGCCTCTTGGGTACTTCTGCACAATTGACCTGCTAGGGTAGAATAGCACAGAGGTTCCCGAATGTCAAGGGAAAAAACAGGAACACCCGCAGCTTTTGCGGGCGTTCCTGCGCGTCAATGGCTGTTGTAATAGAGAAGCGCGGCCGTGTCGGTCAGGATGGCGTCGCACTGGCCGGAATAGAGATACGTGAAGCATTCCGTCGTCCCGCCGACAAGGCGGATCACGTTGCCAAGGCGGTTGACCAGCTTGGGATTCGTGTTGAGCGCAGCCAGGGCCTCAGTCGTGGACGGCATGGCAAGCGTCTTCCCCTTGAGATTGCCGACGATGGCGCCGTCCCGCGCGGCAATGACGATGTCATTGTGGAGATAGGGGCCGATCTGAACGTATTTCTCAGCGTCGATCTCGCTCTGGTCGAGGGCGATGCCGCCCCAGGCGCAGTCGATATTGCCGGAGGCGAGCTCGTTATAGACGTTTTCCTTCTCGATCTGCTGTTCCTTGAGCGTCCAGCCCAGGAGATCCGTCACGGCAATGGCAAGCTCGATGTCAAAACCCCAGTAGATCCCGTTGGAGATATAGACGAGGGGGAAGGAATTCACATCGACTCCGATGATGAAGGTCTTGTTTTCCGGAACGGCCAGATTGTCGAGCGCGGAGGCATTCTTTTCAAAGCTGACGGCATGAGAGCCGAACCACTTCGTGGCGAGCTCGTCGACCTTGCCCTGCGCCGCGAGGACCTGGATGGCGGCGGAGACATAATAGACCGTCGGGTCGTTGACACGGAAGGCAAGGGAATAATCCTGCTCAACGAGCGTCTGCGTTGTCTTTACGCCGTAGCCGCTGCTGCCGCAGCCGGCAGCTGTGAAGGCAAGGGCAAGCACCAGAAGGAGGCAGAGAATGCGTACGGAGAAATGCTGCATGTCAGGGCTTCGCAAGGCGGCTCAATGCTTCCGGCGGGAGGACGTGTCTTCCTCCTCGGGGAGGTCCAGGTCAAAATCGTCGAGAGAGAATTCCTTCCGGATGTCCTCATAGGTGAACTGCTCCAGGAAGTCTTCCTGCGGCTCGAGATACTCCTCCTCGGCCTCTTCTTCGGCCTCGGGAACAGCGTCCGGCTCTTCCTCTTCCGCCTCTTCTCCGGGCTCTTCCTCGAGCTCTTCGTCCTCCTCGTATTCCTCTTCTTCGGCTTCGTCCTCGGATTCTTCTTCGTATTCCTCTTCGTCCTCGGCTTCTTCCTCGTCGTACTCCTCGTCCTCTTCCTCCACATAGGCGGGCACGCGGCGGCCGGAACGGGAAGTGTTCTTTACGACGGGAGGCGCGAGGTAATCGTCGTCCTCGTCATATTCGTCATCGTAATCCTCGTCGTATTCCTCCTCGCGTTTTCTGCGGGCACGCATAGCGAGCGCAACAATGAGGAGGATCAGGCCGAGCACGAAGATCGCAGCACCGGCAATAAGGATCACCTTCTGCGTGGTATCCCCGTCCAGCCCAAAGAGGCCGGAGGAGAGAGCCGAGGCAGCGCCCGAAGAGGATGCGGGGGCAGGCGTCGGCGTGGTGTCCATGAAGATGGAAACGTTGGAGTCCGTTCCGGAGGCAGTATCACTGCCGGTGACGGAGGTCTGGGCGGCAGCGGCCGCGGCGGCAGCCTGGGCGGCGGCTTCGGCGGCCAGGCGCTCCTGCTCCTCCTGCGCAATGCGCTCGGCTTCCTGCTGGGCAGCAAGCTGCTGCTCCTGGCGGTAGGCATCCAGACGGGAGTCAAGCGTCAGGGCATAGTCGGCAAGCATCTGGGCGGTTTCGCCGATGCGGTCGTTATAGTTGTCAATATTGACCGTCATCACCGTGACGATGATCGGGTTGGGGGTATAAATGATGCCGGCGGCATGGTTGTTCTGCTTGGTGGGGCTGGTCTTGGTCTCTTCAAAGGCGCCGTATTTCTGGGCGACCTCGTAGGTGCCCTCAAGATAGGTACGCAGGTAGGCGCCGGGCTGGGCCTGCTTCATAAAGTCGATCACATAGGGGAAGCGGCTCGGGTTTTCATAGAGAGTCTTGAGCACCTGGGTATAGAACACGACATTATAGTAGCTGACGCTCTCGAAGTCAGAGCTGAAGTAGCTCTCGGGGAGATCCGTATACTGATAGAACTGGTCGGCACACTTGCCGGAATAGGAGCCTCCCTGATACTCGACGAGAGCATGGCCGGCATCGTTGTTCGAATTCACGATGGCCTTGCTCATGAGGCTCTCCAGCGTGCCGGAGGCATACTGCGTCGTGATCATGGTGTCCATGGTGATCTCGCCGTTCGCGACCTGCTCGGCGAAAAGCATGGAGGTCGGCACCTTGTAGAGGCTTGCGGAATAGTACCACTTGCCGTCGTTGTAATACCAGGTGTCGCCGGTGGCGAGATAGCAAAAGCCGACGCTGAAGGAGCGGCCGGTGGCCGTCATGTTGTATTTGGCAGTGAACTCGTCAAACATCGCATTGAGCTCGTCGGGGTCAATGATGCCGTAGTCCGTCGTTTCGGTTTCGGCCGCTTCCTCGTCTGCAAAGGCGGAGACGCCAAGGGAGAGCACCAGAGCGAGGCAGAGCAGCAGGCCGATCCATTTTCTCATGTTTTTCATCTTTTTTCTCACTTTCCGAATTGGTTTCTTATCAGGCGCCGTATTCACAGACATAACCGATCTGGCCGCTGTACATGGCGGGATAATCCCGGACGGGATCGTTGCGGCTGTCGTTATAGACCCAGGAGCCGTTGAAGTACCACAGGAGGAGATAGTCCTCCGAGACATTGTCTCCGCTGTCAATCAGCGAAGGTTCGCCCTTGCCCCAGACATAATAGTCGACCGTCTCGCCGTTTTCCCAGACGAGCTCGCCGTTTTCCCTGTGGCAGCCGATCCAGACCTTCTGAATACCGTTAGCCGCGGCAAGCTGAATGACCTCGCTCAGCTCGTCCTCATTGCTGATGACGGCGAGATGCCCGCCCTTGTCAAGGCAGCGCTGCTGTGCCTCCGTCCAGCTGACGTCTTCCGTATAGAATTCATAGCGATGCTCGACGGCTTCGCCCGTACCTTCGCCTTCGGCTGCGGCCGTTTCCTGATCTTCCGTCCCGGACATGATCACGATGGAGCCTGCGGGGGGCTGGGCCTTGATCGTCCCGTCCTCACGGAGGGATTCCTCGGGCTCCGGCGTTGGGAAGACCATATCCGGCGGGAAGGAGACCTCCGCCATCTCGGCCGTTTCCTCGTCCGTCGGGACATCCGGCTCATAGGTCTGCACGGCGCTCACATTATCCGCATTGGAGGCGGCACCGGGCATGCTGCCGGGGAGATCCCGCAGGACCTTGCTATAGACCAGAACACCGATCACCAAAAGAACGATGACAGCCAGCAGCAGACCCACCGGGAATCCTTTTTTCTTCTTTTTCTTTTTCTTCGCCGGTTTCGTCTCTGCCTTGGCGGAAGAAGCGGCAGAGGCGTGGCTTGCGGCACGCTCCTGCTTTTCCGGCGCTTTTTTCTGTCGGGCGGGAGGAACCGGCGACGCGGCTGCAGCCTGGGGAGACGGCTCTTTCTTCGGGCTTTCCGCCGCCTCGGGTCCCTTCTGCTCGCCGAGGATCTCCGCCATCATGCGCTCCATATCGCTCATTTCCTCTTCACTCTTTCGGAAGATGGACTCTGCATCGGACTTGTTCCGGGCCATGGTCAATACCTCTCGAGAAATGGATTTGATGTTATGATTATGTATCATCCTACCACAGCAACCTCATTATGTCAACGTGAAGCTTTCTCTGACAGGCGCAATTTTTTCACCCGTTGCCGCGGGGCGCTTCCTGTGATAGAATAGAAGCATCTTGCCAAAGGACCGAAAAAAAATGAAACGGATCATGCTCGTTTTCCTGCTGATCATTGCCTGTGCTTCGGCCGTCTTTGTCTCCTCCTGCCGTGTCATCGTAACGGCGAAGCAGACGGAACGAAGCGCCCCGGAAGCGACGGCTTCTCCTGCGCCGTCTCCGTCACCTTCCCCGTCGCCCACCCCCTCTCCCACTCCGGAACCGACTCCCGAACCGACACCGGAGCCGTATGAGGGCGAGACGATCGCGGAATATGCCCTGCAGTTCGTCGGGTACGACTATAATTATGGAGGGACCTCTCCAGAGACGGGCTTTGACTGCTCGGGGCTCGTGTATTACGTGTATCGCCAGTTCGGCTACCGCATCAGCCGCGTGGCGGAATACCAGGCACAGGACGGGGAGCGTGTGGAAAACATCGAAGACCTGCTGCCCGGAGACGTGATCTGCTTTTCCTGGCACGGCAGCTCCTATGTCAATCACGCAGGCCTCTATATTGGAGACGGACAGTTCGTCCATGCGATGGACTCCGCGCACGACGTGCTCGTGACCTCGCTTGAGGAATATCTCGAGACGCACGACTGGATCGGCCGGAGGATCATCGGCTCGGTGGAGAAAAAGAGCGAAGACGAGATCCTCGCCGAGGAGCGCGCCGAGCAGGCCTATGCTGCCGAACAGGCCGCCCTCGCCGCCGCGGCCGCCACGCCGGAGCCGACACCCTATTCTCCGCCCCCCTCCACGCTTCCCGCCGAAGCTCGCTCGGAGCAGACCGAAGCGGAGGCACAGCGGCAAAAAGAGATTGAAGAAGCACTCGCCGAAATGCAGGCCGACCGGGAACAGGCCGAGGCTGCCCGTGCAGCGGCAGAAAACGCGGCCGCGGAAGATGCCGCCGGAACCGAAAGCGAAAACACAGGTACCGAATGATACCTGTGTTTTTTGTTCTATGAAATTGGAAAGAGTGATCAGGCGTTCTTGGACTTGATGTACTCGTCGATGCTCTTGGCACCCGTCTTGCCGGCGCCCATCGCGAGGATGACCGTGGCGGAGCCGGTTGCAGCATCGCCGCCGCAGAAGACGCCTTCGCGGGAGGTCTTGCCGAACTCGTCCGTCTCAATGCCGCCCTTCTTGGTGATGGCGAGACCGTCGGTCGTGTTCTTGATCAGCGGGTTGGGGCTCGTGCCAATGGCGATGATGACCGTATCGCACTCGAGGATCCAGTTGGAGCCCTCGACGGGGATCGGCTTGCGGCGGCCCTTTTCGTCCGGCTCGCCAAGCTCCATACGCTGCAGCTCAATGCCGCTGACGTAACCGTAGCCGCTCTCGTCGCTCACGATGGAGACCGGGTTGTTGAGGAGCTGGAACTCGATGCCCTCGGCAATGGCGTGCTCGACTTCTTCCTTACGGGCGGGGAGCTCATCAATGCCGCGGCGGTAGGTGATATAGACGTGTCCGTCACCCAGGCGCTTTGCGACACGCGCAGCGTCCATGGCAACGTTGCCGCCGCCAACAACGGCGACATTGTGGAACTTCTTGAGCGGCGTATCGTAATCATCGCGATAGGCCTTCATGAGGTTCGTGCGCGTGAGGAGCTCGTTGGCGGAATAGACGCCCAGCAGGTTCTCGCCGGGGATCTTGAGGAACTGCGGCAGGCCGGCGCCGGAGCCGATATAGACGGCCTCAAAACCGTCCGCAAACAGCTCGTCGATCGTCTCGCTCTTGCCGATGACGGCGTTGTTGACGATCTTGACGCCCATTTCCTTCAGGTTGTCCACTTCGATCTGGACGATCTCCTTCGGGAGACGGAACTGCGGGATGCCGTAGACCAGAACGCCGCCGCTCTTGTGGAAGGCTTCGAAGATCGTGACGTCATAGCCCATCTTGCGCAGGTCACCTGCACAGGTCAGGCCGGACGGGCCGGAGCCGATGACGGCAACCTTGTGACCGTTGGAGGGAACGACTTCCACCGGAGCCTTGTCGGCGCGGGCATTGTGCCAGTCGGCCACAAAGCGCTCGAGACGGCCGATGCCGACGCTCTCGCCCTTGATGTTGCGCACGCACTTGCTCTCGCACTGCTTCTCCTGCGGGCAGACACGGCCGCAGACGGCAGGCAGAGAGTTCGTGGTCTTGATGATCTGGTAGGCAGACTCGAATTCTCCCTTGGCAACCTGAGCAATGAACTCCGGAATGCGGACGGAGACCGGGCAGCCCTCGCGGCAGTGCGGATTCTTGCAGTTGAGGCAGCGCTTGGCTTCCTCCATTGCCATATCTTCGGTATAGCCGGTGGCAACCTCGTCAAAGTTCCTGGCGCGCTCGACGGGATCCTGCTCGGGCATCGGGTGCTTCAGGAGCTTTTTCTCGGAGATCGTATCCACAAGGAACTCGTGGAAGTTCGGAATGCGGGCCGTAATGGGGCAGCCCGTCTGGCAGGATTTCGTTGTGCAGAGAGAGCACTCACGCTCGATCTCTGCCTGCATATTCGCAAGATAAACACTCTCAGCCATTACGCTTTCCTCCAGTCATATTGCAGATATGCTGCGCCATCTGGTCCTGTTCATCCTTGTAGAAGGCGGCGCGCTTGATGAGGGAATCAAAGTCGACCTGGTGTGCGTCAAAGTCCGGCCCGTCAACGCAGGCGAACTTCGTCTCGCCGCCAACAATGACGCGGCAGCCGCCGCACATGCCCGTCCCGTCGACCATGATGGGGTCGAGCGAGATAATGGTCTTGATGCCGTAGGGACGCGTGACATCGGCGAGGAACTTCATCATGATGTCCGGCCCGATGGCAATGACGCGGTCAAACTGGGGCTTGCCTTCCTTGATGTTGGCCTCGATCTCTTCCTTCAGGGCATCCGTGGTGAAGCCCTTGCGGCCGTAGGTGCCGTCATCCGTGCACATGATGAGCTTGTTGGACGCAGCCTTCAGCTCATCCTTCAGGATGACGATGTCATCGCTGCGGAAACCGGCAATGAAGGTGACGTCAATGCCCTTTTCGTGCATTTCCTTCGCGATCGGATAGGCGATCGCGCAGCCGACGCCGCCGCCGACAACGGCGACCTTCTTCAGGCCTTCCATCTCCGTTGCCTTGCCGAGCGGACCGACCACATCCGTGATCACGTCGCCCTGCTTGACCGTGTGCAGCATTCTCGTGGTACGGCCGGCAGCCTGCACCATGACACTCACGGTGCCCTTCTCGCGGTCATACCCTGCCACGGAGACCGGGACGCGCTCTCCCTGCTCGTCCAGGCGGAAGATGATAAACTGGCCTGCCTGCGCATGGCGCGCAATGAGCGGAGCCTCGATCTCAAAAAGGCAGATCGTGTTTGCCTTGTTGAGAAAGCGCTTGGTTACTACTCTATATGACATGTTTACCCCTCTTTCAAAAATCAAAAGATTTTTCTTCTTATTTTACCCGACAATAACCGCAATGTCAATCGGAAGAATGCTCTTATTTCCCTGAAATTCAAAACTTTGTTCCAGAACGGGTCCCCTGTGCGGGCCCGGAGAGGCGGATCGTGACGGTTTCTCCCGCCGGAACCGAGTGCGTCAGCCACACGTTGCCTCCGATCACGCAGTCATCTCCGATGACCGTATCTCCTCCGAGGATCGTAGCGCCGGCGTAGATGACGACGCGGCTGCCGATGTCCGGATGGCGCTTGATGCCCTTGATGAGCACGCCGTCCTCCCCGACTTCGAAGCTCTTGGCGCCCAGGGTCACATGCTGGTAGAGCTTGACATGGTCTCCGATCGTCGTCGTCTCTCCGATGACGACGCCGGTGCCATGGTCAATGAAGAAATACCGGCCGATGGTGGCGCCGGGGTGGATGTCGATGCCGGTGATGCGGTGAGCGTATTCCGTCATCATGCGGGGCACCAGGGGGATCCCCATCCGGTAGAGCTGATGCGCCACACGGTAGATGCAGATCGCTTTGAAGGCGGGATAGGTGAGAATGACCTCGTCCACGCTGCGCGCGGCGGGATCCCCCTCATAGCCCGCAGTCACATCCGTTTTCAGCACCTCGAGGATCTCCGGGATCCGGTCGATCAGCTCGGTCGCCTTTGCGGCGGCGTCCGCCTCGCTTTCGCACACGAAGCTGAGACAGCGCGTAAGCGCATCGTAGGCGCGCATGAGCTCCCACGTCCGTTTTTCCGATTCAACGAAACGCTCCCGGGCATTGCCGAAATGATAGGGGAACATGGCCGTGATCAGATGGCCAAGCGCGTCCTCGACGGTCGTGTCCAGGCCGATATACTTTCCGTCCTCGGGCTCGGTGTCAATTTGGCACAGGCATGCCGCGACCTCCTCCAAATGGGCAGCGATCGCTGCCGGATGCTTGCTCTCCACGTTTCCCTCCTGTATCTCTTCTTCGATTTCTCTTATCTTTAACGTATCACGGGAAGAGAAAAATTTCAACTGTTATTTCCCGACACAGAAGCGCGCAAAGATCCGGCTCGTCACATCCTCGCGGAGATTTCTCCCCGAGAGCTCTCCGATCGCGTTCATGGCTCCCTCCGCCTCGGTGAGGACGATGTCCGGCGTCTCCCCCGCCGCCATGGCTGCCTCGGCAGCCTCCAGATACTCGAGCGCCGTCTGCACGGCCTCCGCCTGACGGGCGTTCGTCAGGATCTCTCCGGCGGGAACCTCCGGCAGGGGGAAGAGCGCACCGATCGCGTTCTCCAGCTCCGGGATGCCCTCTCCTGTCACCGCGCTCAGTTCGATGACCGGGAGCGCCGTATCCGGCCGGAAGGCGCAATAATCTTCGCGGTCCTTTTTCGTGAGAACAACGATGGCATTTTTCGCCTGCTCCGCCGCATGAAGGACGGCTGCGGAGGCCTCGTCCGGCCGCTCCGTCCCGTCGAGCAGGGCGAGAACGAGCTCCGCCTGCTGCATCGCAGCGAAGCTCCGCTCCACGCCAAGGCGCTCGGCCGCGTCCTCCGCATCGCGGATGCCGGCCGTGTCGATCAGGCGGAGAAGGCAGCCGCCGAGAGAGAGCTTTTCCTCGATGGTGTCGCGCGTGGTCCCGGGAAGCGCCGTCACGATGGCGCGGTCATAGCCGAGGAGCGCGTTAAGAAGGGAGCTCTTGCCGGCATTCGGCTTTCCGACGATCGCCGTCGGGATACCGGTCTTGAAATACCGGCCGCGCCGGTAGGTGCCGGAGAGGCGGCGAAGCTGCGAAGCGGCGTTTGCAAGCGTCTGACGATAATTTTCAAGAAGAAAGGGCTCGATGTCCTCATCCGGATAGTCAAGCACCGCATGGTAATGCGCGCAGATGTCCGTCAGGGCATCATAGATCTTTTCCGTCTTGCTTCCGATCGCGCCGGAGAGCTGGCCCGCGGCATTTCTGACCATTTCCGTTGTCTCGGCATCGATCAGGTCGGCGACGGCCTCGGCCGCCGTCAGCTCCAGGCGGCCGTTTAAAAAGGCGCGCTTGGTAAATTCCCCCGGCTTTGCCTGGCGCACACCGAGGGCAAAGAGCTCCTCCAGCGCCGTGCGAAGGACGGCAGGCGAACCGTGGCACTGCAGCTCCGCCGTGTCCTCCCCCGTATAGGAGTTCGGCGCCCGGGAGATCGTGCAGAGGCAGAGGTCCAACAGAGCGCCGTCCCGCGCGCGGAGCTCACCATAGATCAGCTTCCGGCTCTCCGCCGTTTGGAGCGGCGCCCCGGAAAGCGGGAAAAACAGCTTCTCCGCCGCGGAGATCGCCTCCGGGCCGGACAGGCGCACAATGCCGATGGCCGAAACTGCCGCCCCCGTTGCGATGGCGGCGATCGTATCACTCATGTTCTTTCGATCCTCTCTCGCTCTTCAGATCCCGCACGGCATCCCGCGCGACCTTGCGGACCTCCTCAAGCGTGCTGACGCGGACGAACTGCTGCCGGTAATAGGCCGCATGCGGCACGCCGTGGAGATACCACACCATCTGATGCCTCGCCTCCAGGCAGGCGACCGTTTCGCCCCGCAGCTCCGCGAGCATCTCCACCTGCCGCACGGCCAAGGCGAGCTTTTCTTCCAGATCCGGCGGCGCCGGAACGGGCTCTCCGGCAAAAAGGGCATTCGCCTCGCGGAAAAGCCAGGGATTGCCGAAGCTCCCCCGGCCGATCATGGTGGCGTCCGCTCCGGTATAATTCAGGATATGAACGGCATCCTCCGCCGTAAAAACATCTCCATTTGCAATGACCGGGACGGAGACGGAGGACTTGACCTCCCGGATAATGTCCCAGTCCGCCCGGCCGGAATACATCTGTGCGCGCGTCCTCCCGTGGACCGCGATCGCGTCCGCGCCGGCGGAGACAAGAAGCTTTGCAAGCTCCGCTGCGTTAACGCTGCCGCCGTCGAAGCCCTTTCGGATCTTCACCGTTACAGGAACGGAGACCGCACGCTTGACGGATTCAACGATCTTCGCCGCCGTCTCCGGAGTCTTCATCAGGGCGCTGCCGTCCCCGGAGTGCACGATCTTGCCGACAGGGCAGCCCATGTTGATGTCCAGAATATCGGCGCGCGACTGCTCAATGGCAAGCGCGGCCGCTTCTCCCATCACCTCCGGCTCGTGGCCGAAGATCTGCACGCAGGCGGGATGCTCGTCCGGCGGGAGAAAGAGGAGAGCCTCCGTCTTTTTGTCCCGATAGGTCAGCGCCTTTGCGCTGACCATCTCTGTCGTTGTGAGGGCGGCGCCCTGCTCGCGGCAGAGGCGGCGGAAGGCAGCGTCCGTAACGCCCGCCATCGGGGCGAGCGTAAAGCGGCCGGGGACGGTTACGTTCCCGATCTTCAAAGCGTCACGTCCAGTCCGACCGGGCAGTGGTCCGAGCCGCGGATCTCGGGGAGGATAAAAGCCTCCCGGATCTGCGGAGCGGCACGGTTCGAGATCAGAAAATAGTCGATGCGCCAGCCGACGTTCCGCTCCCGTGCGGCGGCGCGGTAGCTCCACCAGGAGTAGGCGTCGCGGCGGTCGGGGTAAAGATAGCGGAAGGTGTCCGTAAAGCCGGAATCCAAAAGCGTGCTGAACTGCTCGCGCTCCTCGTCGGAAAAGCCGGGGTTGCCGGCGTTCGTCTTCGGGTTCTTGAGGTCGATCTCCTCGTGGGCAACGTTCATGTCCCCGCAGACGATGACGGGTTTCTTTGCGTCCAGGCGCAGAAGATAGGTGCGGAAGGCGGCCTCCCAACGCATGCGGTAATCAAGGCGCTTGAGCCCGTCCTGCGCATTCGGCGTATAGACACACACAAGATAGAAGTCTTCATATTCAAGCGTGATGGAGCGGCCCTCGTGGCTGTGCTCCTCGTCTTCAATATGATAGGAGACCGAGAGAGGCGTGTGCCTGGTGAAAATGGCCGTGCCGGAATAGCCCTTTTTTTCGGCATAACACCAGTATTGCTCATAGCCCGGAAGGTCAAGCGCGATCTGCCCGGCCTGGAGCTTGGTCTCCTGGAGGCAGAAAAAGTCGGCATTCAGGGCGAAGAATACCTCTTCAAAGCCGTTTTTCACTGCTGCCCGCAGGCCATTGACATTCCATGAGATAAAACGCATGTTTATTCTCCCCTCGCATCGCTCAGCGCCGCGTTCCGCAGCCGCGGGACCGGTCCGGCAGCCGTCGTTTTTGTCCCCGCTGTCTTCTCCGCCTCCAGACGGTTGATCTTCCATCCGCCCGCAACGAATTTTGCCTCATAGTCCGTCATCACACCGACAGGACCGGCAGCATGCAGGTCGTGCGTCAGGCCATAGAGCGCCCAGCCCTCTTCCTGAAAACGCTCGACAGACCAGTCGAAGAGAGGGGTATTGTCCGTCTTAAAAAAGATTCGCCCGCCCTCCGGGAGAAGGTCGGCATAGGTGCGCAGAAAAGAGGGGGCCGTCAGACGGAACTTGGCGTCCCGGCTCTTGGGCCAGGGGTCGCAGAAGTTGATATAGATCCGTTCGAGCTCGCCGGGGGCGAAGATCTCCCCGAGCTTTGCGGCGTCCCCGCGGATAAAGACGGCATTCGAGACGCCGGCCTCCCGCGCCCGCTCCATTGCCATCACGAGAGAGTTCGGCTCCATTTCGATGGCGATAAGAACGACGTCCGGCTCATTTTTTGCCGTCTCCACCGTGAAGCGGCCTTTTCCGCAGCCGATCTCCAGATAAAGCTTCTTCCCTTCCGGAATATATTCCCGCCAGGCGCCTCTTCGGGAAGTGGGATCCTCGACCAGCTGCTCCGTGCAGCGGGCCAGGCGGGCGTCCAGATTGGGCTTTTTACGCATTCTCATTGAAATTCACATCTTTTCCGTCATGATTTTCATTACGCAGAAATTACACACCATCGTGCAGGGCGTGATCAGGATCTTTGCAAGGATCGGCGCGAAGGACCGCACCCCTTCTCCAAGAAGGCGGATGCATGCTCCCGAGACCCACTGGGCCAGCGAAGAGACGAGCAGCAGGAGCACCATCTGATACGCTACATAGATCGCATATTTTCCCCACAAGGGGATCCTCGTCCCGTTGCGGAAGATCTTTTTTGTTGAGACGAAGAAGACCAGCGTGATTGCGGGGATCGAGCTGCAGATGTTGGCAAGAAATACCGGAACGCCGAGAAGGGCCGTCAGGAGGCTGTAAATCGAAAAGTCCAGCAGCCATCCGATGCCCGAGATTCCGACGAAGCGGATCGCCTGGGAAAGCAGATCTTTCAAGGTGTCCTCCTCAGAACCGGTCGATCTTCCAGACGTGCGCGCCGCTGGCGCGTGCCGCCTGAAGGCCAGTCTCGCTGTCCTCAACGATGACGGTGCGCTCCGGCGGTATGCCGAGCATCGCCATCGCTTTTTCATAGCCCTCGCCGTCTGGCTTCTGCTTTTCGACGTCCGATGCCGTGATCACGGCGTCAAAGAGGCCGGCGAGGCCGAAGTGCTGCAGGATCTCAGAAGAATTGTGCGTATTGCCGGTCGTGACGAGGGCGGTACACCAGAGGCCGGTCGCACGCAGGTCCTCCAGCATCCGGCAGAGCGGCAGGTTCAGCCGTGCGCGGTCGATGCAGGCGGAATAGAGTTCCTTTTTGCGCTCATGCACCGCCTCCATCCGTTCCGCAGAGACCTCGCTCCCAAGGATCTCGGGGAGAAAGTCCCGGTAATGCCGGCCGCTGCAGTGCTCTTCAAAATAGCCCTCCGGGATCTCGACGCCCGCCTCCCGGATCGCGAGGCGGTAGGCCGCGGAATTCAGAGCGTCCGTCTGAACGAGCGTATCGTCGAGATCGACGGCGAGCAGGTATTTTTCCTTCATGTGTTCAGCTCTTTTCTTACATCGTTCGCGACCATCACAAGCCCGGCATAGAACATGGGGGCGCGATCGCGGTCCTTGCTGATCTTGTAGGGCATGAGGCGCAGCCAGTGGATCAGCTCATGGAGATAAATGCTCTTCTGCGCCTCGGCGGAAAAGTTTTCCGCAAGATAAGCCCGCAGCTCTTTGAGGAGCGCATCGTAGGCCGAGGAGCGTGTCATCGAAAAGTCGATGTGGTTTCCAGAAACCGTAACATAGGGCGTGCGCATCAGGAACTCATAGCCTCCGTGCAGGCTCTGAAGAAGCTTGGCGAAGTCCAGATAGCTGGTATCGTGGAGGTTGCCGGTGTTCGGATCGATCAGATACCAGGAGGGTTTCTCCCCGATGCGGCAGATAATGTTTTCAACCGTCAGATCCCCGTGGACCGGGGTCAGCGGGTCGGCGGCAAAATACCCGGCCCAGCTCTCGGGCGGGTATTCGGCAAGGATCGGCTTTAGGCCGCGGTACGGCGTTCCATTGATGACAACGGTATCCGCCTCATAAAGCTCGCGCAGCGTGCGGGAGGAGCGGATGCGCTCGAGATTCTTCTCCGCCTTCTCTTCGATGTAGCGGCGGATGTTTTCCGGGCGGTCCGTCCGGGAAACTGCAGTTTCCTGTGAATAGAGCCCACTCTGCAGCGATGTCAGGATCTCGCGGAGCACGGCACGGCTCGACGCAAGCGGGGCCGAGTGGAGATAGCGGAACAGATCCATCGTCTCGGGCTCATAGGGCATGTCATACCAGCAGAAGTCCTCCCCACTCTCTCCGCGCAACACGCGGCAGAGAGGCACCCGTCCGGCATTTTCCTCCAGCCAGAGGCGCTGTTCGGCAAGCTTCTCCCCGTCCTTCCCGAAGGCATATTTGCGGAAGAAGAGCTCGTCGCGGTCCATACAGAGCATGGTGGTCGCGTTTGAGCCGGCGGAATAATCCTGGAGGATCGTGACATGCTCGTTGATCTTCAGGAAGTTCGCGACATAGTCCTTGTTCTTCAGATTGAAATAGCTCGTGAGGAAACGGCTGCGGTCCTGTTCGCTGCTCTGTGGGATAAGGTTGACATAATCTTCCTCATTCTGCGGCATCACGGCTGCCGCCCGGCTCCGGAAGCTCTGCGGGAGGAGCGGCAGCAGCGCCATCACGGCGAGCGGCAGCAAAAGCCAGACGGCCATCAGCAGTTTCCCTCCCGATGACTCGACCTCTCCGATGGAGGCAAAGGTCGTGAGGCTGACGGCATTCGGGCCGAAGAGCAGGCAGAACACGTCATACACCGTGTGTCCGAAACCTGCGCGGGTCAGGCAGCGGGCAAAGGCCGCATAAGACGCAAGATAGGTGCACCACATAGCCGCCGTATTGAGCAGCAGCTGGCGGAAGTCGATGCGGGAGAGATCCTTGAATGTATGAATGAGGCTCCAGAGGAACATCATCGCCTTCAGGCGGATGCCTTCGTTGAAAATGCTGCAGACAGCGAGGCCGACTCTTTTCAGCATGTCCCTCAGGAAAAAGACCGCCGCGCTCAAGATCAGAAGCGCCAGGCTGAAGAGAAGATAATAGCGCAGCGTAGCGCTTCTTGCCGGGCCGAGCAGAGAGAAGACGGCAAAAATGGCCGTGACGAACCAGACGTCCAAAAACCGGTCCATCACCACGGTGGCAAGGGAGAAGCCGATCCCGTTGCGCATTTTCCGCCCCGAGGCCGCCGCGCGGAACAGATCGCCGAGATGCAGCGGAACGAGAAAGTTCACCGCATAACCGAGAGCCATACTCCGGAGGAGGCTGCCGTGCATCGGCTTTTCATAGATGCGGATGAACTGCTCCCAACGGCGCAGGCGGAAAAGGTGCCCGACCAGCAGCAGAAGGATCGATAAAAACAGGAAAACGAACTGCACGCCCTCGGGCCTCCTTTTCTCAGAAATCAGCGGAGCTTCTCGCGCCGCGCCGCAGCAAAGCGGCAGAGCATGAAAACAAACGTTGCCGCGGCAAACATATATTCGGGATAATAATACTTGATATAGGCCGCCGGCAGGAGAATCGTTGTAATGCAGGCATGGATCAGCGGGCAGCTTACGCAGGCAAACAGGCACCATTCCTTTTTCCAAAGCGCCCACACCCAGAGCCCCACGATCCACGCCGCCACGACCCACAGGTTGCCGAACACGGACGAGAGGCAAAGCGAATCATAATGCACGGAAATATGGTGGAAGCCGCCGATCTGCGTTTTGATATAGACCCAGGGATTGCGGAGAATGATCCTCCGCATCGCCGCTTCATAGGCGAGCAGCTGCTCGTCCGAGGTGCCGTCGATCAGGCAGTAATATTCCGTGTCTCCATAGGAGGCAAAGCCCTCGTCATAGGCATGGTCGCCGTAATGGCCATTCAAAATGTCGATGCGGGAGAGGTCGATAAATTCATTGCAGACGGAAAGGTCCTCCGCGTTCTTCTCCCGGTCAAGCCCGTTGCGGAGCATGCCGGTCAGGACATAGTCATAGAACGGCTGGGAGCGGCGTGCGCTGTAGTTCTCGCTCTGCGCCGTCGTCAGGCTCGCCTGCGGAAGATAGATCAGGAGCTGAAAGAGCAGATAGAGCGCCAGGATGCCGGCGCAGCGCTTCTTCGCTGGGCGGATGCGGTAGGCGAGCATCAGGACGGCCGGCCCCAGGAAAAGGAAATAGATCCCCTCCGAGCGCCACTGCGTCAAAGCCGCAAAGAGCAGAAGCAGCAGAGCCAGTTCCATTTTTCCGATGCTTCGGCGCTCTCTGTGATCACAGAAAAGACGGATAAAAAGCCAGAAGTAGATCATCCCGTAGGTCGGGCATCGGTGGATGGAGTAGCTGTGAGAGAGGCTCGGCGGGACGAAAACGAAGAGATACAGCAGCGCCGAGAGCGGCGTATGGAATACCGCGCCCATGCGGGCAATGCAGACGCCCGTCATCGTGCCGAACACGGCGATCTTTGCGAAGACGACGGCATATTTCCCCGGCAGGAGCATCCGCACGGCCAGGTGGAGATACGGCGTGAGAAAATTGAAGACGCCTTCCATCAGGTCAAACTGCAGGGCGGCCTCGGTGATGCTGTTCTCTTCCCAGTTGATGTGCATTCCGCGGCGGATCCAGACAAAGCTGAGCACCGCCCACACAGGTACGGCGCAGAGGAGCGCGCGCAGCTCGAGCGGCGAGGCGAGATAGCGCTCTTTTAAGCTGCCCTTCCGGAATAGCGCCGGGACGCCGGCAAAGGCCGCGCGCAGGAAACGGCACAGCAGGAAAAGCAGCAGGAGCAGCAGAAGCTTGACCGCGAGATACGTCCCCCAGTGCTCCGCGCGGGCGGACAGATCGATCGAAAGGCGCTCCGCAGCGAACGAGAGCAGCCAGAGAAACAGCGCGGCAAGGCCGGCGGAGGGATTCGTTTTTTTCCAAAAGCTTTGAGCTGACATGAACATTCCTCGTCAGAGAAGAGTTTCAAAATACGGGAGATTTTCCTCCTGCCCGGCCGAACGGTATTCCTCCGGGGTCCCGAACGGGAGGTGGAAATCCGTCGGCATGCCGCAGATCCGCCTGCCCTGCGCAAGGGCGGCATTGTAGACGCCCGAGAGGAAGAATTCCTGATAAGCGCAGTTTTGGAGATAGGCCTCGCAGGCACTCTGATAGGTCTCCTTATCCTTAAAATAGTAGGCACCGCAAATTGCGTCCCGGCTGACGACGACTTTTTCCGCCGTCCCGCAGACGCAGCCGGAGGCATCGTATTTCAGATAGCTGTAGGCCGGGCAGCTGCTTTCGAAGGTCAGGAGCGCGCCGTCCGCCTCTGCGCTGTCATCTGCGCAGAAGCGCTCAAACTCCGTGCTGCGGAAAAGATGGTCACAGTCATTGAAAAGGACCGGCTCGCCGCCCGGCAGAGCTTCGACGCCCCGGAGCGCCGTCACGGCGGCGCCCTCCGTCACGTCCGACAGAACAGTAAGCTTCGCGTCCGGGAAGAATTTCCGGATCTCGGCGTCGATTCCAAACCCGTCCACATGCTCCTGCAGGACGACGAAGGTCAGATCCGCACAGGGGATGAATTTCTCAATGCTCCGCGCCGCCCAGTAGAAAAACGGCCGTTCGCGGATCTCGATGAGCGGCTTCGGAACCGGGAAGCCGTCCTTATAAAACCGGCTCCCGCGTCCTGCCATGGGGAGCACCAGATGCAGCTTTTTCATTTGTTCTCTCCCTCGCGGTTTGAGGCGACGACGTCGCTTTCGTATTTGTCAATGATCTTCTTCCGCCACTCCCGCGTAACGAAGGCGTTCTTTCCCTTGAGATAGACGCCGCAGAGCTTCAGGAGATTGGCCGAGAGATTGACGAGCTTGGCGTTGCTTACCTGGTCTTCCTCCCGCCAGGAGATGGGGAAATAGGAGATCTTCATCTTTTGGGCATACTGGGACAGGAGGATGCAGGCATTGAAATAGATCGTATCCGGCAGATGATGGTAATAGCGCGTCTTCAGCGGCTCCACCTTATAAAGGTTAAGCCCGCTGCCGAGATCCGTCACGCGGCGGAGCGTCGTCAGAGAATAGATCAGGTTAAAGCAGAGGTTGCCGAAGATGCGGAGGCGGCTGTATCCGCCAAGCTCGCTCCCCTTGAGGAAACGGGAGCCGAGGCAGCAGTCATACTGCAGGTATTCCCCGCTTGCAAGGATCGGCAGGAGATCCCGGATGCTGCCCTGGTCGTCCCCGTGCAGGACGACGATGTGCTCATAGTCATGCTCGATGGCATATTCAAAGGCGACCTTGTGGCTCCCGCCGAGCCCGTAATTTTCCCGGTTGCGCAGCACGGACACCGGAATCTCCGGATGCTCCCCCGCCCAGACCGCCGCCGCCTGCTCGGTGCCGTCGGTGGAGCGGTTGTTCACAACGATGCACTCCCCCACCCACGGCCGGACGGACTCGTCCAGCAGCTGGGAGAGAACGCGGGTGACCTGCTTTTCGCAGTTATAGGCAGGGATGAAGACGAGGAGCTTTTCCATAATTTGTAGTGCCTCCCATTGTTACGTTCAGGCAACGCTGCCAACTAATAAGAAATTCAAATCTAAAATATGGGCATAATATTGCGCACCGTATTGCGTAAGATGTTCACCATCCTGGCTGATAAAATGACCGTCCTCAGTGAAGGCAGGAACAGTTTCTCCTTCCAGCAGAGGCGACAGCATGTCTATAAACCGAGATCCAAATTCTTCGCTCATTCGCAAATTCGTCTCCAACAGTTCCGAATCAATAGTGATCCTCTGTGAGAAATAGTCCTCCCGACAGCGCTTTGCATAAACGATGCCCATCGAATTGCCGAAGCTCTTATCTCCAATCACATAGAGCTTTTCATCGGCCACATTCTTGCGAATCCATGGCATAACTTCTTCCAATGGATGCACCGTAAAAAGGACCATATCGGCGGCTTCTACTCGGTCAAGGCGGCTCTCAAAAACATCACGCTGTGCAAAGACATATGAGATCTCCAGCATGTCCGCATATTCCGATTCTGCGAGAATGTTGGCAAAATCTCTTCCAAAGCTGTCTCCCACGATCAGGACATGGATCTTATCTTCCGTTTCAAAATCTCTGTCCCATTCATAAACTCGGTCACAATAAGAAGAATGCATTCCGCGATAAGCATTGTCCTTCGAGATTCCGAGTTCCGGGATGTCGTGAATAACTCCTGCTTTGAGAAATATTACAAGGGATATTGCGCAGAGCAATGTTGCAGAAGGAATACATACTGCAAGCATTTTGCCCTTGCTGATAGATCGTAGACCTTCCATGAACTTTATCGTGGCAAAGGAAAGGCCTATCGTCAAAATGACCGAAAGCATCACGAAGGCAAACGTAACATTGGGAAAAACCGCATAACGGAGGAAAGCGATCACGACCTGATGCCAAAGATAAACCGGAAAGCTGTGACGACCAAGCCAGGTAACAATAGGAGAAAGTGTACATTTCTCTTCTGTCCAAACAGCGCCGCAGAGGTAGCCGCAAGAACAAAACACGGTTAGAATTACCGCTATGGTATCCGCAATTTGCTGTTCCGCAAAGAACAGAACGACCAGCAATACCGTGAATACCGAGCGCATGGCAATCGCCTTTTTCTCTCCGAGTCGGCGAGGCTGTATAAATGCCACCATTCCTCCCAAAGTAATCTCATAAAGGCGAAAAGGAAGATAATAAAACTTATACGCTGCGCGAGCATCCGAAAGCAGGTAAAGCCCAAGAGAAATGCACGATATGCATCCAAGCGTCCATAGGAAGAAATTCGAATTTTTTCGCTTATGCGCTACTCTCCAAACGACATAGAGCAAGATACTAAGCAAAGCAAAGGCTTGCATCAGGATTCCAAGATACCAGAGGTGCATTAGAGGCTTATAAGTGTTAACCGGATTCCAATAATTCTGCGTTGTCAGACATTCGAGAATATTTTCAGCAAAGAAGGAACTTGCAACAACGGATTCCGCAAAATTTTCAAGGTTGTCCGGCAACATAAAGACACATGCTGCGGCTAATGAAACTGAAAAAACGAGCACCGTTGTCGGCATGAAACCAGCGACCTTGCCAAAAAGGAAGCGAACAGGCGAGAAATTGTCAGCGTTCATTTCCTTTTGGATATGACGCATCATCAGATATCCGCTAACAACGAAAAAGATTTCTACTCCCAAATATCCATTAGGTAAAGTACCGGCATGATAGAAGAATACCGCCAGAATTGCAGCAGTCTTTAAAAAATCAATTCTGTCGTTCCGCACAGCTGACTCCTTTCTCGTAATATCCGGTACTGATTCCAAATATAAATTTTATAGTAACATAACTCTCATTAAAACTCAACTGTCAAAAAATTCTTGCATATTTTGAGGCGATATTATATACTAAGAAAAATCCGGGTGTAGCGCAGCTGGTAGCGCGCCTGCTTTGGGAGCAGGATGTCGGGAGTTCAAATCTCTTCACTCGGACCTATGAAAAAACCTCGGCCGAAATGGCCGAGGTTTTTTACTTCACGGCAATTTTGGTCTTCCCATAGAATTCCTCTAAGCCGGCGTTGGTCCATTCATTTGGATCCTCAGTAATGTCCATATAAAAAAGGAGTGTCGGATAGTCATCAATCGACGGCAAAATAAGCGTTTCCTGCTGATCTCCGCTTTTTATCAGCAGTTCTTCTCGAATCTCTGCAGTTTCATAATAACGCTGCGCCTCTCCAGACCGAAGTTCGCCAAGCGCTGACACTGATGTAATTGTCTCACCTTGGAATTTTACTGTGATCACAATAAGCGTCAATGCGGCAATTATTCCTAAAATCTGCGCTATTCCTAAGCACCTGAGCTTAATTGAGAAAAGCTGCTTCCTTCTTTTCAACCAGCCTAGCCAGTAAAACAAGTTTCCAACTGTAAGGATCAGAAACGCGCCATAAATTACATTCGTCACACGCCCTTCTCCTGTGTTTCCCATCGCATAGATGGGTGGTGTAAACATTGAGGAGAGCAGGCAGAAGGAGAAGAGTGAAACCGCGCCGGGAATTGGAAAAGAAAAACTTCTCTGCATTTGCTTTACTGCATAACACAGTGTGGGAAGCGCAAGCACGACCATCCCCAGCCAGGGAAGGCTAATCCAGTCTTCTTTCAATGTGCTTGCGCAGGATACAAAAGATTGCAAAATTGCCGCAATCGCGCCAGGATGGTCTTGGAACTTTGCTTGTCGAACGGAATTCCCGGGTGCGAAAGCGCTGATTATAAGCGACAAAAGAACGCAGGCAAATGCCGGAGCGATATACTTTACTGTCTCACGTTTCTTCCAAATGGCCACCAGAAGCAGGAGGAAGCACAATTCGGTTGCCGTCAAGGCAATAACATAATTTCCCCCGCCGATACAAAGCGCCAGAAGCGCTGCCGCTAATGCTCTCATTTTTCTCTGCTTTTGAAAAAAAGAAATCAGAAGTGCAAGTTCAATCAGCAGCAGGCCGAAAAAGAACATATAATGAATAGCGCCGTTATACCAATAGATTCCCTGCGCCGGCTCCGGTAAAAACTGGAAAAAAACAGCAGTGTTATTGCAGCCAATCCTCTCCCGATTTGTTTTTCCTTCAGGGAAAAGAATTCAAAGCTCTCTATAAAGCAAAAACAATCCTGCAATAACAGGTGCAAGAACTACAAACGGAGTAATACAATAGCAGCGCAAGCCCCAAATTCCGGGCATAAGAGAGAAGAGAAAAATTGCAGAAAATGTTCCCTGCCAGTTCTGATAATACTTTGCAACCGTATTTGCTGCGGCAGACAAAGCACCAGACAGTCCTTCTCCGTTTTGAATTGCGTGGTATGTGGCGGCGCTGTAGCTGTAATCATCAGCAGACGGCGCGTCAAAAAAAGCTAAAACTGCCATTGGGATCAGCGAAAGGATCAGCGCCACAATGAAAATTGTAGGAATAAGCTGAGGTATTTTCTTTTCTATATTGATTCTCATTCAATTCGATACTCGCAGCTGCTAAGCAGTGTGCCATTTTCCAAATATCTCAAATAAGTAAAATGCTCTACCTGGTTGATCAAAGCATAGTAATACACGTTCCCATCCGGAGAGTACACGAAGCGATCTTCTCCCAGCTGTGCCGTCAAGGCTACAGAATAACTGCCGTCATATGGGGCAAGGTGGATCGTAGCTTCCGTACCTTCAATTGTAATGTAGGGTACGAACTCCTGCAGAGTGGTGCCTTCTACGCCGGCAGAAAACGCAATCAGTGAGGAATCGCCCTGGTGCAGCGTCCAAGTTTTGCAAAACGCAAAATACATAGGGATCTTTTCCTGATAGAGTTCCCGATATTCGATGGTATCGTCATAGGTATTCAGCCAGTCCAGCGCAGCCTGCAGTTCACCGCTGCGAAGAAGAGCATAAAATTCCGACGAGTAATCACCGGCAGCCGCGGCGCGAGAAGCGAGCTCTGTGCAATTCTTATAGTCTCCCAGCCTTGCAAGTTCTTCCGAAAGAGCTGTGCAGATCGGCTGCAATGGGGCATCTGTCGATTCATCATAAATGACTTTCACCCCATCCTCTTCAAAAACAGACTGAAGCTCCAGAACGGCATCACTGCCGAGCTTTGACAGCACACTACCCGGAACGGAGATCACGGTCGGATTGTCGACTGTATCGCTGAGTGCGATTTCAATCTTGCGGGTATCATAGTTTTCGCAGAACGCAAGCAGCGCCTCGGCTCTTCGGTAAAGGCATTCCTGCGCAAGCGTTTCCGAATCCGAATAGGAGCCGAGCGCAGTGAAAGCGTCTCTTGCCGAAAGCCAGGCACGATTGTCCAAAAGTTCAGAAGCGGAAGCATAGGCATCTGCCACCAGACTCTGCTCATAATCAGCGACTGCTGCATCGATTTCGGTGACCTTCACATCAGAGTCCTTATAGCTGTTCATCGAAACGAAACTTTCTCTGATGCGATAATATTCTGCAACATCGTCCTCACTATGTATGCCGGCTGCTTCTGCTGCAGCAAGTTCCGCGCAAGCTGCTTCGTATGGAACATCCTTCTTTGCGCGTGTCTCAGCGTCGAGATAATCTCCGAGTTCTTCAAAGGCTGCTTTTGCCTCTTCGTATTTTCCGGCCTTCAAAAGAGTCTCCGCAGCAGTATATGCTTCGTGCCTCTTCTGCAGTGGAACTGCAGCGGACAGCGTCAGCGTAACGACCACACCAATCATGAATAGAATCAAAATCGTTGCAAGAATGCCTGTTCGCAGCTTTCGTTTCGTTTTTTTTGGGGGAGCTTCTGAATTCTGTTCGGCTTCTTCCTCGGCTTCCCTTTTCAGCGCTTCAAAGTTCACTTTACGAAAGGCATTTCGATTGCGCCGGCAGCTGTGGCAACGCGCTTCCGTTTCTCTGTTCACCGCGCCGCACGCACAGTACCAAAATCCGTCTTCCTCTTTTGGAAGATATCGACAGTCTTCCCCATATCGGGCAGTAAATTTTCTTGCTGCGCCTTCCCCGTATACCTCGGCAACACCTTGCTGCGGCAATACTGCTCCGAAGGTTTTCGTATTTTTCCAAGTAGAATAGTCGAAAAAGACGACCTCGGACAAATATGCCGTAAAGGAGCGTACCTGGCCATCCGGCATCGGAATTCGTTTGTTTTCGGCAAAGATCTCGTCTCGTTCCAACTTCAGAGAATCGTAAAAATATTCCACCGTTTGCGGGTAAGCAATTCCCTTCGCGTCATATGGAATCAGCCGGACGCGAACGGAGAGGATCCGTTTATCGCTGATGCTCTGCAGAGTCAGCGAGGCGCAGACATTCTCCTTGAATCGGTCGAGCAGCAACTCTCCGGAAAGGATCCGGAGGGGGGCATTCTCTGCAGAAAGCTCCGCCGGAAGCGAATATAAGGAAATATATCGGTTCATGGGTGCCTCCTATTGATCTTCCTTCAAAGCCTTCCAACAAGGCTCAGTTTTCCTGTTTCTTTGCTGACGCAATACAGTCGTTCTTCATCAATATCTTCCGGGATTTCAAAAACTGATGCATAATTTTCCAAAAAATAATCATCAATCTGGAACAGAGCTACATAGTCGCAGGTTTCCTTCAATTTCTGTTGCCATTCCTCCGCAGAGATCTCGCAAGACCAAAGATCTCCTTCATAAAGCTCAGTTCCGAGGCTCCATGTATGGTTCGCCGTTGTGTTTTCCGGATTCAGCATACGGGGCATTGCAATATACTGACACACCCAGTATCCGTAGCCATGTCCTTCCTGCTGAATGAAATATATTGTACTATTCTCTTCCGTCTGCTCCTGCAAACGCTCGCAGAAGGTATTATAGATGCTGCGGTCATCATACGATTGCTGTACCGTCTGCCTCGTAATATGTTCTTTCACTGTGTTCAACGGGCACAACGAAAGGATCGCGAACAGAAGCACAGCCTGTTGGAGCGGCATTTTTAAACATGATTGAAGACCCGCAAGCACGAGGAACAGGAACACCGCACTCAGCCCGATGGCAAGATAACGATCAAACGACGCAAGGTTTACAGCCTCATAGGGCACAAAATGGTACATATAGGTGAGGCAAAGTCCGATGACATAAATCGCTGTCTGAATCAGCAACACAAGCGGCACAACAATCTTTTTCCCTTTGTTCTTTATGCAGAACCAGGAAAAAATCACGCACGCAGCAATGCAAAAAGCGAGAGGGCTCACTGAGATTCCAAGCACAGTCACGCAGCTCCCTGTGCAAAACTCTTTCCAAAAGTTTTGCAGCACATCCATGCGATAGGAATTTTCCCGGCCGGAGAGCACAGCAAGAAGAGACGGCCAACTTATTCCGACGCCTGCATCATCGATAACATTGTTTTTCGCAAGCTCTAAACTCCATAGGAGTTTTGGCAAAGCGACCGAAATTAAAGCTACCAATGCAGAAGCAAGCTGTTTCTTACGTTTTCCACGAAAGTGAATTATTTCTGTTAAGGCAAAAGCCGCCGCCAGGAAAAATGCAAAAAGCAGTCCTGCCGATTTAGCAAGCACAAGCGTCATGATCATGCAAGAAAGCTTAATTTCATAAAGGGCATCGTGCCTTTTCTCTGTAAAGACAGCCGCCAAACCGGCCCCGGAAACGATTCCAAGCAGCGGATCAATATAAATACTGGAATAGACCGTTGAGAAGAGCACCATGGGACTGAGTAAAACAGCGAGCATGGCAGCATAAGAAGATATTTTTCCCCGCTTGAACTTTCGGAGGAACGGAATCAGAAAAGATAGAGAAAAAACCTGATACGCAAAATACAGGCGCCAGTCGCTAAATTCCGCGCCTTTTTTGAAAAGCGCCATCAACTTTTCACTCAGATACTGAAAGAGAGCCATAATTGGCGGATAATACTTATACGAGACGAAGACAGCATTCTCTCCTGTTGCAAGATCATCCAGGAAAAACATCTGTTTTACAACTGTTGCCCAATGAGAAAATTCATCCCAATTGATCGTCAGCCGGCCAATATTAATGTAAACAGCCAATGCATACGAAAACGCGAACCCAAATGCCCCCATCGTGAGGATTCTGGAGAGCATACTTTTCCGGAGTTCTTTATCTGATGTCCGGAAAAATCTTATTCCACAATAAAGATAGATTCCTCCGGAAGCAATCAAAATAAAATACACTCCTAGAGGCAACGCATCTGCCAAACCGAAGAAAAACAATAATAAAGCAGAAAGCATACAAGTAACCGGAAGCACTTCTTCAAAGCTGTATTTCCAGCGCACTGCTCCCAGGATACCGCCGGAAGACAGCACAAGAAAGAGGACTGCCAGGGAAATCATACAGGATGCCTCCTGCCCATAGCATCAACCAAGCTGCTGCCGTACATATTCCGTCGTCAGGATCTTCCTCACGGTGCCTTCCACATCCAGGCGGTTGGTATTGTGGCTGGTATAAGGCTCGTCCACGATCACTTCCTTGCCGCTGATGACGAACTTGTCGTAATTCAGATCACGGTTGTCGGCGGCAACGCGAAAATACTGCCCCATGTCTTCCGAGCGCATACGTTCCTCGGAGGTCATCAAGGTCTCATAGAGCTTTTCTCCGTGACGCGTGCCGATGATGTTGGTGCCGGTATCGCCAAAGAGCTGCTGCACCGCCTTGGCGAGATCCCCGATGGTGGAGGCATCGGACTTCTGGATAAAGAGATCCCCCGGGTTGGCATGCTCAAAGGCGAACTGCACAAGGTCGACCGCCTCGTCCAGGTTCATGAGGAAGCGGGTCATGTCCGGGTTCGTGATCGTGATGGGGCTGCCCAATTTGATCTGATCAATGAAAAGCGGAATGACCGACCCGCGGGAACACATCACGTTGCCGTAGCGCGTGCAGCAGATTACGGTATCCCCCCGCTCGGCTGCCACGCGGGCATTGGCATAGATGACATGCTCCATCATGGCCTTGGAGATGCCCATAGCATTGATCGGATAGGCTGCTTTGTCGGTGGAAAGGCAGACCACGCGCTTCACTTTTGCCTCAATGGCCGCATGGAGCATGTTGTCTGTGCCGATAATGTTGGTGCGGACGGCCTCCATCGGGAAAAACTCGCAGCTCGGCACCTGCTTAAGGGCCGCCGCATGGAAGATATAGTCCACACCTGGCATGGCATCGCGAACCGAGCGCTCATCGCGAACATCCCCAATATAGAACTTCACTTTCTTCGCGGCATCCGGATGGGTCGCCTGGAGTTCATGGCGCATGTCGTCCTGCTTCTTTTCATCGCGGGAAAAGATGCGGATCTCGCCGATATCCGTATCAAGAAAATGCTTGAGAACCGTATTGCCGAAGGATCCGGTACCTCCGGTAATCAAAAGTGTCTTTCCGGTAAAATTCATTTGATTTTTTCCTTTTGAATAAAATAATACAGAGCAAAAGGCAGGAACAACGGATAACGATAGAGCAAGCGTTTGAAGCTCTGATTCCGATTTTTCAGATCCTGCCGTTTCAAAGCAAGGATATGGCTCCTCACAATGGGCTCATAGAGCAATGCTTTAAATTCCTTGTATCGAGACAGGAGTTTACGGGCTGGATCCGGATGGAAAAAGTAGCGATTCTCCGCCTCGCTCATTCCGGAAAATACTCTTCTTCTGTTTGCCGCAGCATAGCTTTCATCTTTCGGATGAAACGTGCAGATAAACGCATCATTCTCCTGAAGCACCAACGGCAACATTTTTACATTGACATTGGAGGCAAAATTACTGATTGATCCCGGATTCACCTCATAATGATAAAGGCGATCTCCGATAAGCGTGATCCTTTTTGCATTCTCATAATAATACAGGCTGAAAACCGCATCTTCCGAGCGTTTCAGGCACTCCGGAAATCGGATCTGGTGCTCTCGGATGACGGAAGTCTTATAAAGCTTTCCCCAAGTTGCATCAAAGTAATAGCCTTTTTGGGTAAAACCTGCCGTATCTCCCGCAAGGATTGCCTTTTCAATATTCGGAAGCTCAAATGCGATTGGATCCGGGTGGGAAATGTTTTCCCGAAAGATTCCAAAGATTACACAGTCAGATTTCGTTTTTACCAAATGCCGATTCAGAATCTCACATGCGTCCGACTCCAGATAATCATCCGCATCTACGAAAAGAATATAATCGCCTTGACAGGCGCCGACAGCAAAGTTTCTTGCATTTGCCGGGCCGCGATTTTCTCTGTGAAAAGTCCGGACATGAGGATTGCGCTCAGCATATCGGTCGCAAATCGTTCCGCTATTGTCCGTAGAACCATCGTCCACAAGAATCAGCTCCGTCGGAGCCATGGTCTGCCCCAAAATACTTTCAATGCAGCGGCTCAGATACTTTTCGGCATTGTAGACCGGGACGATAACGCTGATCTCTGCATGCACTGCAATTCACAGCTCCTCAATAAATTCCAGATGATTTCCGTCGTTGTCCAGCATGTAGCACACGCGCTTGCCCTTGTTCGGGCCGGCGGGGACGTAGCAGAGGGCGCCGCACATGCGGACGTGATTCTCCTCCATGCGCTGCATCCAGGCATCGTAATCGCGGACGTTGAAGCAGACATGGGCACTGCCGGGATTGTTGGTCGCGGTGTCGAGCTTTGCGCCCTGCCCGCTGACATACTGGATAAGCTCGACCGAGCAGTTGGCCGCCTTCATGTAGGCGATGCGCATCTGCACGCCGGGGATGCCGGTCACGGCAGAGGAAAACTCCTCATCCCGCTCGGCAAGGCTGATGCACTCCAAACCGAGCACATCGCGATAGAAGCAGACGGATGCGTCAAGGTCACTGACCGTAAAGGAGATATGGTTCATCGTGCTGATCATGGAAGTTCCTCCTGTTTCAGAAAAGCATAATAGTCCTCGATCTTATCGGCATAGTTCTCCATAAAACGCAGGAGAAACGCCTCAACGTCCTCATAATCCGCCTCATAAAACGGCGTTTCCTCCCGATAGGGGCGGCCGATGCCGCGAATCAGAACCAGGTGGAGCTTTTTGGAAGACGATTTTTTGTCCTTTTTCATATACCCGACCAAGCGCGGAACGTCGAGATCCTGCGGAACATAAACGTTCAGATGCGCCTGCCGCATCATGGAAAAGACCTTCTCCCGCTCGGCGGATTCCATCAGGCCCTTTTCCACCGCATAATCCATGGCCATAACGGTTCCGGCAAGGATGGCATCCCCATGGAGGACCTGATAATCGGAATACTTCTCCAGCGCATGGCCGAAGGTATGCCCCAGGTTGCTGGCGAGCGGATCGATCTGCCGGACGGCAATGCGCGCTTCAATGGTGCTGCGGACGATCTGCTCCATCGTTTCGCTGCTGTAGGGCTCGTTCTGGAAGCGGATGATCGTCGGCAGGAGTTCTCCGTTGGTCAGGAGGCTGTATTTGAACGCCTCGGAGAGGCCCTGGCGCGTGATCCGCTTCGGGCTGCCCCGCATCAGCTCAATGCTGTTGTAGACCACCTTTGGATAATAGAAGGTGCCGAGAAGATTTTTTGTCTGATGGGCGTTGAGGCAGGTCTTGCCGGCTGTGCTGGCGTCTGTCTCTCCGATAAGCGTCGTCGGGATCATGAAGAACGGGAGACCGCGCATATAGGTGGAGACCGTAAAAGAGACGAGATCCAGCACGATCCCGCCGCCCGCCGCTACAACGGCGTCATAGCGCCCTGCCGTATGCTCCTCCAGGAAATCGACAAGAACCGGATAATAATCGATCGACTTGGACGCCTCCCGGGCATCTACCTCGTGGATGAACAGTTCCTTCTCCTTCGGCATGCCGGCAAGGAGTTTCTCCCCATAGAGCGTCCGGATGTTCCGATCGATCACGAGGAAGATCCGGTCATATTTCTCCAGACCCATTTCACCGAGGCGCGCAAGCTCCGGGGACGGGTCAATGATAAAGCGCATATCGTAGGAATGCGTATAGGTCGTGAAAATATCCTGCATTCGGTTTACCTCCTTAAAGAGAGCAGCATCCGCTCCGCACGCGGAACGTCCGCCTTTTCATCCACGTCCATCCACAGCCTGCCTTCCGTATAGGCCGGCTCAAAGCGGACCCGGCTCAAGACCGGAATAAGCGGTTCATGGTAGCCGGCATTCGGCTTTTCCGCCGCAAGCGCCTTTCCGAGCCGGAAATATTCCTCCGAAAATTCTCCGGAAAAGCGGTACATGCCGACGGCATAGCCCTGCGATTCCTGCCAGGGAATGTGGCGGCCGATATCGAGGATCTGCCCGTTTTGAATATGCATGCGCGGACTGTCCAGCTCATAGCCGTAATTCTTCCCGTCGCAGGCGATCGCGTTTCCCGGATGCTCCAGAAGCGTCTGCAGGATCCCGGCATCAAAGACCATATCTCCGTTGACAACGGCGAAATCCTCCCCACAGAGCTGCTCCTCGGCACACATCAGGGACGCGAGATTGTTCGTGCGGTCATAAAAAGGGTTCACTGCCGGGCGGATGCTTCGAAAGCCGCCGAAGGCTTCGATCTCCCGCAGCATTTCCTCCTGCTGGTAGCCGAGGACGGGAACGAGCTCTTCCACGCCGCAGCGCTGAAGATTTCGCAGCAGATGCGCCATCAAAGGCTCCCCGCAGAGCGGGATCCGCGCCTTGTGGAGCATGCCGTAATCCCTTTGGATCCTTCTCCCCTGGCCTGCCCAGAGCACAGCGACCTTTACCGACATATGGAACCGCCGTCAATGACGATGGTGGCTCCGTTGATGAAGTCACCGGCGTGGCTCGCAAGAAGCACGGCCGTTCCGGCGAGGTCCCGCGGCTCCGCCCAGCGGCCCAAAGGGATCTTGCCGAGCGTCATGGCGCTCTTCTCGGGATCCTCGTAGACAAGCTTCGTCAGGTTCGTCTTCGCATAGCCTGGGGCAATGGCATTGGTGCAGATGCCGAACTCGGCAAGCTCGTCCGCAAAGCACATCGTCAGCTGCTTGACACCGCCCTTCGCCGCCATATAGGCAGGGATATCATGGGCACTGCTGATCAGAGAGCCAATGGAGGAAATATTGATGATCTTGCCGTAACGCTGCTCCTTCATAATGCGGGCCGCGCGCTGGGAAAGGTCAAAGACCGTGGTGAGGTCCGCCTCGATCATCTCATCCCAGGCATCGAGCGGAAACTCGAGGATCGGGATGCGTTTCTGGATGCCGGCATTGTTGAGCAGAATATCCAGCCTGCCTCCGAAATACTCCACACATGTCTCAAAGGCCTCCGCGCGCGAAGCGCGGTCGAGCATATTCATATGCACCGCCTTGATCTTTTCATAGCCTTTGGCATGAAACTCCTTTTCCGCCTCATAGATCGCGTCGGAGGAGCCGGTAATAATTACATTGGCCCCGTTTTCCAGAAAGCCCTCCGTCAGACCCTTGCCAAGGCCCTTGCCTCCCCCGGTAATAATGGCATTCATGCCCTCAAGAGAAAACATATTGCTCATGAAAGTACTCCAATCTGTTGAAATCTTTCCTTCAGGATCTTCGGGGTAAGCTCCCCGTAAAGCTTCGCCGCCTCCTCGGGCGGGATACGATTTGCCTCATAATACTCCGTGCAGCTGAGGATCCGGCCGATGCCGAAGGTCTTGCTGAGTTCTTCGGAGGACCAGACACCGGGTGAGGCCATCCTGCAGCGCTGCTTCCACTCGGGCGCAAGCTGCCCGCAGACAAAGGTCACCGGCTTTCCCTGCGCCTTTGCCCGTTCGGCAACAACGACAGGAATCTTTTTCAGATGCGGGTTATCGAAGCGGCCTTCGCCGGTAATGACCAGATCCGCGTTTTCCATAGCTGCTTCCAGGCCGAACAGATCGCAGAAATAATCCGCTCCCTTATAATACTTTGGATGGAAGATCCGCTCCACGCCGAAATATACCCCGCCTCCGTTGCCGGACCAGGCATCCTCCGGCGCAAGATGTGTGAAACGGTAGACCGCATCGCAGGCAACGTGGATCTCCTCCAGGATCTTCCGGGACTCGGAGCGGTATGCGTTTCCAATTTTCAACGGATTGACCGTCGCGAGATCGCAGGCGCGGGTGATCCCATCGTTGATTACGGAGAGCTCAACGGAGGAATATTCCTCCTCCGGCCATTGGACGGAAGCGATCTCCGTAAAATTCCGCGGGCAGAGAGGAGCCGTCATCCGGCGCCCGCTCCGGTCAAAAAAGACTGCACCCAACGCCTGCGCTGTTCCGATGCCGTAACCAATGGTCGATGTGCCGCCGAGGCAAAGCCGGATCTTCCGGAAGCCTTTGCCCACCGCGTCCGCGATCAACTGTCCGAGGCCGTAATCCGTCAGAATGCGCGGATCCTTGAAACGGTCCTCTTCCGGCGCCAAATGAAGGATCTCCGCGGAGACGATGTAAGCGGCGCCGTCTGCCGTGAGATAGTGCGCCGCCCGCTCCTCGCCGTAGGGATTGCAGATATGCTCTGCCTTCTCGATCCGGGCCTTTTCACCAAAAAAGGAAGAAAGAATATCGAGCGTATATTCTCCGCCGTCACAGACCGGAAGGCAGGAGACCTCATGCTCGCTCTCCAGCAGCTTGCGGACCATGGCGCAGGAGTCGATGGAGTTATATACATCTTTAAACGAGCCGACCGCCGCGAGGATTCTCATGACGGATCCTCCGTCAGCTCCTTCGGCACATTCTGAATGACCATGTTGCTGCCGTTCTCGTCCAGGATCACGAGCGTATGCTGCACAAGGTCAATGACCCGGTAAAGCTCCGTCCGGCTCTCGCCGCTCAGACCGATCTTGGCGAAGTTGCGCGCCGTGGAGCCGTCATCCGGAGCAACATCGCCAATGTCCTTGAGCTGAAGCACCCAGTCCACATTTGGAAGCTGCCGGACCTCCTCGAGTCCGCGGACCTCTGTGATCGTTCCGGGGCGCATCTGGAGATTGATGCAGGAATAGGTATGCCGGAAACGCGGATCGGCATAACGGGAAAGATCCCAGGTGTCGAATTTCCCGGTCAGCGCATGCTCCACGCTCATCTGCATCAAATTGACGCCGGTGTCTTTCTCGACAAATCGGTCCATGTGCGTGCCGCCGTAACGGAACTGGCACTCGATCACATAGAGCTTGTTCTCGCTGATCATGCCTTCAAAGGAGATGATCGCGTTTTGGATCCTGAGGCCGCGAACCAGGCGCTTCAGATCCTCCAGGACCTGCTCCTCGACCATATCGATATAAACGGAAGGATACATGAAGCAGAATCCGAGCGGGACGCGGTCCTCCGATTCTCGCACCGTGATGCGGTCCGCCACACAGACGAGATAAGGCTCGCCGTTCTGCACGGCAAAGTCCATCACAATGAGCTTCGTATCGCGGAGATATTTTTCCACGATGATCTTTTTCTCGATGGAGGCTTCCGTGGCCTTGACATAGGCCTGCTGCACCTGCTCGCGGTTCTCCTCATAAAGGATCGTCATCCCGCGGGTGCCGCCGCTGTCCGTCGGCTTGAAAATGACCGGGTATTCAAAGGAGGCGATCACATCGTCCGTCAGCTCCCTGCCGCAGAAATATTCCGGAACAACGCTGACGCCGAATTCCCGGCAGGTGTCCTTGAAGGCCTTCTTGGTGACGAGCCGGTCTGCCTGCTCTTTTGTCCCGTAAAACGGGAGATCCAGGGCGGCGGCAACCTGCTGCGCCGTAAAAATATTGACCTCGTTCCAGCCGGTGAAAACGCCGTCGACTGCGTTTTCCTTTGCATATTGGAGCACTTCGGCCGGCACATAGGTATCGACCTCAGCGGACACCGATGCAAAACGCTTTCCATAGGCCTTGGGCGTATAGTTGATCGCATAGGTCTCCGCTCCAAGTCGGTTTGCCTCCTGAATGGCCGCAGCAACATGGCCGGAAGCTCCGACGAAGAGGAGCTTTTTGCCCTTCACATCATAAACATGCTGTTTTTCTGCCTCACGATATGCCATCGTTGTTTTCCTCTTTTTAAACTGTCAAGGTGATCTGCTCGTCCGCTTCAAAATCACGGACGGCTGTTGTGCCGAGCACGGAGAACCACTGCATGGGAGAAATGCCGTCGCCCGGCCGTTTGTAAGTGAGGTTCTCCTCCGTCAAAAGTTCGCCGGCACGGATCGGGCGGGCCGCCACGATGCTTTTTCGGGCAATGTTTTTATTCTTCCGCTCGGAAGCCGACGGCTGCTTAACGCCGCTGCCGAGAGCAAGCTCCGTATTGCGCACCGCTTTTACGAGTTCTTTCAGTTCCTGCGGCTCGATGCTTGCCGCCTGATCCGGTCCGGGAAGAGAGCGGCTCAGCGTAAAGTGCTTCTCGAGAATCGTTGCCCCCATAGCCGTAGCGGCGATCGGGACGATCAGCCCCGCCGTATGGTCGGAATAGCCGACATTCACGGAGAAGGTATCTGCGATCGTTTTCATGGCGCGGAGATTGGCATCTCCGTACGGGGTCGGATACTCGGTGTTGCACTGAAGGACCGTGATCTCTCCGGCGCCGTTCTCGCGCAGGACCCGGATCGCCTCTCCGATCTCCTCGAGTGTGCTCATGCCGGTGGAAAGAATGACGGGCTCATGCCGACGGGCAATGTGCAGCAGAAGCGGGAGCGAAGTGATCTCCCCGGAGGGAATCTTCCAAAGCCGAACACCGAGTGAGGCAAGCATGTCAACGCTCTCGCGGTCAAACGGTGTGGAGAGAAAGCGAATGCCGCAATTTTCGCACTCGCGGACCAACTCGGGATATGCTTCGTCCGGGAGCATCAGCTTTTCACACATTTCGAGCTGACTCTCGTCGTTCCCCGTCTGCTCTGCCTGATATTCCGCCTTTTTGGCATAGACCGAGATCGAGTTTTTAGGTTTCCCGGTCTGGAACTTGACAATGTCCGCTCCGGCTTCCGCCGCCGCATGCACCATTTCCTTTGCCAGATCCAGGCTGCCGTTGTAGTTTACACCCGCCTCGGCAATGATGAGCACCTTGCCGCTCATCTCAGCCCTCCGCCTCTTCTGCGAAGTCGATGCCTGCCATATAGTGGAGAATGTCGACAACGCGGGAGGAGTAGCCCCACTCATTGTCATACCAATAGACAAGCTCGATATGATTGCGGTTATTGACCTGGATCCAGCGCGTGTCGAGAATGGTGGAATAGTCATTGCGGATATAGTCCATGGAGACGAGCGGCTCGTCCGTCGTCTTAATGACGTGGTGCGTCTGCTTTGCTTCCGCTTCCTTGAAGAGGGCGATCAGAGACTCGGGATCCGTATTCTCCTCCAGCTTCAGCGTAAGCACAGCACCGGAAACGATCGGCGTCGGCGTACGGTAGGAGAAGCTGCAGACCTTGTTCAGGGCGCCGGGGAAGACATTGTCCAAAGCGCGGATGGCCGAAGTGGACTTGGGGATCAGGCTCTGTGTGGAAGCGCGGCCAAGCGCGTAGTGGGAGAATACATCGCCCGGCTGCGACCAGGACTTGGCCGGGCCGTCCAGCAGATTCTGATAAGAGAGCCAGGGATGGAGCGTCACAAGGAAACCGCTTTCAATGTTGAAATGCTGCGAGAGGACATTGTATACCGGTCCGAGCGAGATGGCGTCACAGATGCTGGAGGAGATGTTCTTGATGCTCTTGTCCTGCAGAATCTCGTGGTTGACGCCGAAAATGATATTCTGTGCAACTTTGGATTCAATATTTGTCGTAACGAAACGTTTGACCGGAGACTTGGCCGCATTCTCCTCGATCCAGAGGATGTTGGTCTTGACGCCCGTTGCCTCGATCACATAGTCGATCCCCGAGAGATCCACATTGCGGATATCGGATTCGTGCGTAATGCGGATGGGCTGACCGTCGATGTAGATATTCTGCTCGTCATTCGTCACCTCGCAGCCAAGAACGCCGTAGGTGCTGTCATACTTGGCAAGATAAGCAATATTCTTATTGTCCGGATTGATGACATTGATGCAGACAAGGTCAAAATATTTCTTTTCCAGATTGATGCGCACGATCGCGCGGCCGATGCGGCCGAAGCCATTGAGCAATACCTTCGGTTTATTCATAAAAAAGTTCTCCTTTTCTAAAAAACAATATCATAAAACGTTTTCTGCACGGAGAGGCAGCCGTTTCGGAGGAAGTCCGCGGTGATCTCCGCAATGCGGGCGGAAGCATTTCCGTCCCCGTAGGGGTTTTCCCGCCGGGAAGCGATCTCTTTTGCTTCCGGAGTAAGCGCATATCGGATCGCAGCGGCGATCGCCTCCTCCTCTGCCGGACAGTCGATCACGCTCGGACCGTGTTCTCGGCCCTTCTGTCGGTCGCCGATGTTGATCGTGGGGACTCCGAGGCTCGGCACCTCTGAAAGTCCGGAGGACGAATTGCCGATGACGAACTCCGCCCCGCTCACAGCGCTGAGATAGCGCTGCGCCCCGAGAGAGTCAAAGAGCAGGACATGCCCGCTCTCCTGCGAGAGAGCGAGGAGGCGCTCATTGATGGCCCTTCCACCGGCATCGGCGTTTGCCTTCGTGCAAAGGAAGGTGATCTCCGGAAAGCGCTCCACGGCGCGGGCGAGCGCATCGACCTGCTTCTCTGCCGGCGAGGACTCCAGCGTCACGGGGTGATAGGTCAGCACGGCATATCGCGCCCCAAGAGAGCACTGCAGGCTCTCCTCCAACTGCCGTCTCGTCAGCTTCGGCATATTGAGCGCATTTTCCGGTCCCATAGCTCCGACGGCGAACACCCGCTCCGGCGCCTCTCCCATCTGGATGACACGCTTCCGGGAGGCCTCGCTGCCGGTAAAATGAAGGGCAGCCATTTTCGTAAGCGAATGGCGCACTGCCTCGTCTACCGCACCCTCCGTCGTTTCGCCGCCATAGAGGTGGACAATGGGGATGCGCTCGTTCATTGCCGCAGCACCGACAGCCAAGAGTTCGTAACGGTCTCCCAGGAGGAGAAGTGCGTCAGGTCTTGCATCTTCAAAGTAATCCGCAAAGCCCATCAGGGCAAGCGCCATCGTCTTGGAAGCGCCTGCCGGGCTGTCGGCCGACAGAAGGATATCGATCCTCCGGTCGATCGGCGTTCCGGCGGCTTCGATCTCGCGGACGGTGGAGCCGAATTCCGGAGAGAGATGCGCCCCCGTCACGACGAGGTGAACCTCCACATCCGGCTCCTGACGAAGCTTTTCGATGATTGGGGCAAGCAGACCGTATTCCGCCCGCGTTGCCGTAACGACACAAAGTTTCTTCATAGCGTTTCAAAACTCAGGCTGCGTGCCGTGAATCGCGCCGCACAGTCAAAACCCGCTGCGCGCAGATTCGCATAACCTTCCTCCAGGCCGGAAAAGGCGCTTCGCACGGAGTGCCCGTCCGACCCCACCGTGACGATCGTTCCGCCGCAGGCGCGGTACCAGCGGAGGATCTCAAGGGAAGGGAGCGTTTCGCGAACCGTCGGCATACGAAGGCCGCTGCAGTTGACTTCGATTCCCTTTCCGCGGGAGACAACGATTTCAAAAAGCTCCAAATAATCTTTTTTATAGAGATACGGATTGCAGACCGGCACGAGTTCCTCCGGCACAAAGCGGAAGAGATAGGTCACATGGCCCAGGCAGTCATAATCGCAGACGGCTGCCATTTTCTTCAGCTGGCGGAGATAATTGTCATAATAGGGGATCACATTTTCCGCCGTGAACGTGTATCCCTTTGCCTCGGGAACGCCGTCCGGATAGTGGACCGAGCCAAGCACGAAGTCAAAGCTTTGCTCCCGCAAGAGCGCCGCTTCTCCTTCGATATCCCGCCAGCCGCCGCCTAGTTCCACCCCGGTCTTGATCAAAAGCCGGCCGGCGTACTGCTTGCGGCAGGCCTCGATCACCGCCGTTCTTGCGGCATAATCCGGCCAGGGGAAGGCGTCGCCCCGCGGAAACTCCACATGATCTGTAAGGACGATCTCGTCGATCCCGTTTTCCACAGCGGAAACGCAGATATTTTCGATCTTCTCCCGGGAGTCAAACGAAAACTCGCTGTGAAGATGATAGTCTGCCTTCCTCATGCCTGCATCCGCCCCAGGAGAAACTCGGCCAAAAGAAGATCCTCTTCCGTATCGATATCTACACTCTTTCTCCGATCCATGTAGAGAGCAAACGCATTTTTCTCATAAATGGAGGCATCGTCCGCAATCGAGGCATTTTCCACCTTCAGAAGATAGATCGCACCGGTCACCCGATAATACTGCTCAAGCGCCTGCCGATTGACGCTGTTCACATCCTTCCGGCAAAAATTCCGGAGGCTTCCGTCTGCCGGAATGGTGTTGCACCAAAGGGGCGAATGGTCTACCTCGCATACGCCAATGACAGAATCCGCTCCCGTCTCCTCCATTCTTCGGAAGGCGGAACGGATATCCTCCGCCGTGCGAAGCGGGCTCGTCGGCTGCATAAGCATGACCGTATCGAATTCTCTGCCGAGCATCCGATACTCCTGCAGCGCCTCGCGGACGGCATCCCATGCGGAGGCTGTGTCCGAGGCAAACTCCGCACTGCGCAGAAACGGAACCTGCGCGCCATATTTTCGCGCGATACCCGCGTATTTTTCAGAATCCGTAGACACAAACACCTCGTCAAAGCAGCCGGAAGCGAGCGCCGCTTCGATCGTATAGGCCATCAGCGGCTTGCCGCCGATCTCCCGGATATTTTTGTCCGGCAGGCCCTTTGAGCCGCTTCTCGCCGGAATAAATGCCAGATTTTTCATTGCAACCTCGGTTTCTTATTTTCCATAGAGCCGGATACGCATTTTTTCCAGCTCCGACATCTGTCCCATATCCAGCCATTCGCTCTCACTGACCGGATAAGCGGCAGCCTTTCTGCCCTTTCGGATCTCCGCCTGAATGATCTCCGGAAAGGAGATCGACGTATCCGGCGCAATATCTTCGAGAACTTCCGGCTCGACAATATACATGCCGGTATTGGTCAGGAAGGAGAGCTCCGGCTTTTCCCGCATTGCCTCGATGACGCCGTTTTTCCCGATCTCCACAACGCCATAGGGAATCGTATGATTCTTCCATGCGCAGACCATCGTTACGGCGTTTCCGTTTTCCCGGTGGAACTTGAGCATAGAAGCATAGTTGGAGAGAAGGAGAATGTCACAGTTCGAGAAAAAGAAGGTTCCGCCCAGCTTTCCTCTCAGCAGGCTGAGGCCGCCGCCGGTTCCCAGAGGCTGGGCCTCATCGTACCATCGGATATCATAATGCTCCTCATTTTCATTGAAATAGGCCTTCAGCAGCTGCTTTTTATAATTGACGATCACATGAAACTCGCTGCACCCGAAGCCTTCATACTGCTGCATGATGTGCTCGATGATCGGCTTCTCTCCGACCGGGATGAGAGGCTTGGGAAGAACACGCGTAAACGGATCCAGGCGCGTCCCCTTTCCTCCCGCATTGATGACGACGGGGATCCCGAGCTGTTCCTTTTGAATGTCCCGGTTCTCTTCGCCGATGTAAATATCCAGGATCTCCCACGAGTCATTGACCACTGGAACCGCAATGCAGTTGAGCCGATCATAGACCTCGGCTGCCTGCCAGACATTCTCCGCAACGCGCGGCGAGCGGTTGCAGGCGTTTCCGACCGGCTCCTCGATCTTTCCGCCACGGAAGAGAAAGCGGCGGATGTCTCCGTCCGTCAAAGCGCCAAGGAGCTTGCCGCCTTCGGCGACAAACAGGATCTTGACCTCGCTGCGGTCAATGATGCGCATGGCATCGCAGAGCGAGATCTGCGGCGGGACGATCAGGTCGGAATTTCGGATCATATTCTCATTCGGCTCCATTTTGAATCACCTGAACAACACGATGTACGTCCTCTGCCGTCAGGTTCGTGCTGCAAGGCAGGTTGACGATATGGCGCCAATAATAGGAAGCGCGTTCAATCTGATACGTGAGGCTCCCTTCGTACGGCTTCTGTTCGTGGATCAGCCCCCAGATTGGGCGGCTCTGGATCTGATTTTCCTTCAAAAGCCCGATCAGGCCGGCAGGATCGAACGGATAGGGCTCGCAGCACTCCAGCGCATAGAACCAGCAATTGCCGCGGATATTGCTGCGGAAGGGCAGAATGTGAAGCCCGTTCACCGCATCCAGTTCCCTGCAGTAAAGATCATAATTGGATCTTTTCACGGAGATAAAGCTCTCCAGCTGCTCCATCTGGGCAAGCCCGAGCGCCGCCTGAAGATTCGTGAGGCGGTAATTATATCCGATCTCGTCATGAATAAAGTTTGCTTCATCGGCTTTGGCCTGCGTTGTCAGGTGCTTTGCCCGGCGAAGGTTCTCCTCTTTTCCGGAAACGATCATTCCGCCGCCTCCGGTCGTGATGATCTTGTTTCCATTGAAGGAATAGACGCCGAACTCGCCAAAGGTTCCGGCAAAACGGTCCTTCAAAGGTCCCGCCGTATATTTCGTGCCGATGGCCTCAGTCGCATCCTCGATGAGCTTGAGGTGATATTTTTCCGCAAGCGGCAGGATGCGTTCCATATCCGCCATGTTGCCGAACACGTGGACAACGACAAGAGCAGGGATGCGTCTGCCGGTCGCCTTATGTACAAGCGTCCCATCCCGCACTTCACACTCTTCCTCGCAGAACTGCGCAAGCTTGTCCGGATCCATACAAAGGGAATCGTCACAGTCCATGAAAACGGGATCCGCTCCCAGATAAGTGACCGGATTGACCGCGGCAATAAACGTCAGCGTCGGGACGAGGACCAGGTCTCCCCGCTCCACACCGCACAGGCGAAGCGCCACATGGAGCCCTGACGTTCCGCTCTGGCAGGCGACGGCGCCCGGAGCGCCGACATAGTCCGCAACAGCCTTTTCGAAATCCGCGACATACGGCCCTGCCGTAGAGACCCATTCCGTTTCCACGGCATGGGTAACATACTGCAGTTCATTTCCTTTTAAATTCGGCACCGAAAGCGGGATAAAACGGTTTGTCATCTTATTTCTCCTCAGGAGTCACACGTTATAAATGTCGGCCTTATATTGGGAAAGATTTTCCCGCAGGAAATCGATCGTCGCGGCAAGGCCCTGTTCAAAGGTATACTGCGCTGTCCAGTCCGTCAGACGGCGGATCTTTTCGCTGCTGCCGAGCAGACGGTTCACCTCGCTCTTTTCCGGGCGGAGGCGCTGTTCGTCACAGACGATATGAGCGTTCGGATTGATCTGCCGGATCAGTTCCTCCGCCAGTGCGCCGATCGAGATCTCGCGCTGCGTTGCGATGTTGATCTCCTCCCCGATGGTGCGGTCCGAGCGATAGATCCGGTAGAAGCCGTTCGCCGTATCGCGGACGTAGTTGAAGTCTCGCGTCGGAGTCAGGGAGCCGAGGCGGATCTCCTCTTTTCCGTTTAAGAGCTGGGTAATGATCGTAGGGATCACGGCCCGGGCGGACTGGCGCGGTCCGAAGGTGTTGAACGGGCGGACGATCGTTACCGGAAGAGAGAAGCTGCGGTAAAAACTCTCCGCCAGCCGGTCCGCTCCGATCTTTGTCGCCGAATAGGGAGACTGCCCCTGATACGGGTGGCTCTCATCAATGGGAACGTATTTCGCTGTTCCGTAAACTTCGGAGGTCGATGTAACCAGAACGCGCTCCGTATCGAGATCGCGCGCCGCCTGCAGGACGTTGAGCGTTCCTTTGATATTGGTGTCAACATAGGCGTCTGGGGAATGGTAGCTGAAGGGGATAGCGATCAGCGCCGCAAGGTGGAACACTGCCTCGCAGTCCTTCATGGCGTTTCGCACGCCGTTCGGGTCACGGATATCTCCCGCGAAGACATCGATACTGTCCTTGATCTCCTTGGGAAAAGTATCGATCCAGCCCCAGGTATTGAAGGAGTTATAGTGCACAAAAGCGCGGACATCATAGCCTTCTTCCACAAGAAGCTGCGTCAGATGGCTGCCAATAAATCCGCCGGCACCGGTTACCAGAACTTTTTTCAACGGTTATTTCCTCCCATCAGCAGTCAGCTCCGGTCTGCTTCCTTCAAAAGCTGGCGGAGCGCCGTTTCTTTTTCCTGAATATGCTTTTTATGATTTGTCCGGTTGTCAACCGTTTTTTCCCATTCTTCCACGAAGAAGCGGGAGCGAAGGGCTTCACTCTTCAGCTTCCAGCCGGTCGTCCGGTAAAGGAAGCGATAGACCGCCTTCACCGCAAGCTTTGAGAGCACATGGTTTCGAAGCAGGTACTCCCGGCGCTTCTTTCCAAACCTCTTTCCTGCATCCGGGTTCGGCACACAGGCATCGATCACATCTGCGATCTTCCGATAGGCCGGCTCTTCCTCCGGCTCATAATAATATTCAATGCGTTCCCGGCGGATGGGAAAATTCTCCACATTGCTCCGGTACTCTTTGACTTGAGAGAGGAACTCTTCATAGCTCTCCGCCGCGCGAACGCCCTCATAAATAACACAGTCTACCTCCGGCGGGATCCTCGCCGGACGAAGAACAAGGCAGTTCTTCTTCATAAAGTAGCTCTCCGCGATGGAAGTGCTCAGCCAGGTACAGGGTACATCCGCCACCCGGATCCACTGTTTGATCTCATAATCCGAAATACAGCGAAAGCTTTCGGGGTACTTTCCCATCAGCTCACGGACCGGAGCGCTGCTCAGCTCCACGGGATGAGGGCGATAGATGATCACATACTCTTCCCCGTTTTCCTCCAGAAACCGTTCAAACCACTGCAGCGTTTCCCGCTGGGATCGGCTTGTGATGGCGGCGAAAACGTCTACATTGTCGAGCTCGTGGCAATTCTTCTGGACATCGCTGATGAGGCTGTCTTCCGCGCAGGCGAAGGACGAGATATAGAGGAGCCATTTTTTCCCGGACGGAAGGCCATATTCTCCGGCGATCTCCCTTCGGGTCTTGAGGCAGGCCGTAAACATCGGACGCGCCGAGTCGAGCTGGATCGCTCCCGTAATGGGGAGCTTCTCCGGAGCAACATTCTTTCGGCGCAGGCGGTCAAAGGTATGCCTGCCCCAGCAGAGATGCATGACCTGTTTCGCCGTCTCATCCAGACTGTAGAGCTCATTGTCCTCCTCCGCCAGGGAGAGGACCTGCTCATACTGTAGGTCAATCAGAAGGCCCGACTTCGCATTGAAACGATAGCGGTAATATTCGTAATTATCCCGGTTGTAGCAATTGGGCGTGATGAGGATGTCTGTTCTGCCGAAGCGAAGCTGTTCCCACTTATTGCGGATCACAACGCGGTAACCGCGCCGCTCCAGCTCCGTTTTCAGGAGGATGGCATTGTCAAGCTCCCGGTTGACGACCTCCACCACGATAACAACTGTTTTTCTGCTCACAAAAAACCTCTGTTCATTTTCTTTTCCGCAGCCTGCCGCAAAGGGCTTCTGCAAAATTTGCCAGGATCGGGTCGCCGGTATGTTTCATCCAGAGAGCCGAGCAGGCGACAAAGATCACGCCGCCCGCGGCAAGCTCGGCCAAAATCCGCAGCAGCGTCGGAATCGGCAGGCTTGAAACGGCCCGTACCGCTCCAAACATTACCGCTCCAAAGCCGGCATACGGCAGAAGCTCAAGCAACATCGCCCGCAGATCCAGCTCGCGCTTTGCATAGAGCAGTTGGATCACAAGCGTGACAAAATAGGCAGCAACCACAGCGACGGCAGAACCTGCCGCGCCGAATTTGCCGATAAAAAGCAGGTTCAGCAGGATGTCAACGCCGGCCCCCGCAAACATAGAGATCAGGTTTGCTCTGTCATATTCATTGGGGATCAGATACTGGTAGCGCAGGATACTGCCGCAGCCGCTTAGAAAGATCATCGGAGCCATGATCATCAGAAGCTCTGCCGAGCGCTCAAATGCACTGCCGAGATACCAGGGAATAAAATCCTTCGCGATAGCAAGCATGCCGAAGGACATGGCCAAATTAAGAATGGAGGTATACTTCAGAAACGAATGCAGCATCATGCGGTTCTTGTCATGCTCACCGCTCGCCACCAGATTGGAAGCATACGGCAGCATGACCGTCACAATGGCCGTAGTGATAAACGTAGGAAGCGTCACAATGTTCTCCGCATTTTGGAAAAAGCCGACCTCCGCCTCCGTTGACCAGGCGGAAAGCATCAGCTTGCTCAACTGCTGATAGACGCTTGTTGCAATGACCGGCAGAAACAGGATCAGATTGGGCTTCACATGGCTGAGGATCTTTTTGAGCTCCGGTTTGCGGAAATCCGTATATTTTTTTACAAGCGGCAGGATAATGATTAGGGAGATCACGTTGCCAAGCGTCGTAATGAGCGCATATTTCCAAAGATCATTCTCCGACCGGACAAAGAGGAAAATGCCCGCCACGATGCCAAGGCGCGTGATAATGCTGCGGATGCTTGTAAGCTTGAATTCCTCCAGCCCGAATGCAAACCAGTTGACCTCCAGGGCAGAAGAGAAAACATAAATGGCAAACACCAGCTGCACTGTGAAATATTTCGCCGCAACGAAGATCGTAATCAAATATGCCGCGAGCAGGATCACCGTCAGAAAGAGTTGGAGATAGTAGATCTGCCAGAACCGGTCAGACAGCGCATTGCGGTCTCCCCGAGCCTGGGCGATCGTCCGGTTGCCGTAGTCATTGACGCCAAGAAGAGAAAAGATCACGAAATAGGTAGCGAAGGCATTGGCATAGGAATAGATCCCCAGCTTCTCCGCCCCCAACACTCGCGCAAGATAAGGCGAGGTGATCAAAGGAGTCAGGATAACAACACAGCGATAGATGGAATTATAAAGAATATTGGTTTTGTAAGAATGTTTTGCCATTCGGTTTGGCTTCCTTTTTATACCCGGTAATAAAAATGCTGATTCCCGCACTGAGCACGATCCAAACAAGAACCGACGTCGCGCGGAGGAAAAAATTATTATGCATCAGAAAAATGACACAATTGCAGATGCCAAGCAGCACAGTGGGAAAGCATTTTTTACTTTGGAGGCTTACTTCAAGAATTGTTCCGGACAAGCCGGAAATCGCAGCAGTCCACAATACTGTCCCACTCCAGCCAAAATCGGCCCACGGATCCAGCAGATAAGTTGAAACATTGAAGGCCTCAATACTTTGGTCAATGACCGGGAGCTCTTCAAAATTCACGAAAAAGCTCATAACCGCCTCCCCGGAGTACATCAGCCGGCCCAGCGGTTCTAGATTTTGCATGCCGCTCTGTAAGTTCAAAAAAATAGGCGCGATATACATATAAAGCGTATATTCAAGATACTGGAGTTTTTCTGAAAGCGCTCCGCTGACGCCGTCTCGCGTCACTGCGATATAACCAATAAAAACAAGCGCCAGAACAGAGGCTGCTGCAATGATGCCGAATGTACCGCGCTTCTGCTTTTTCCTTTGCCTTCCCATCACCAGGAGGAGCGAGGTCAGGAACAGGATCATTGCCTGCATCGTAAAACTGCGCCAGCCGGAGAGCATCTCCTCCATAAGCAGCAGCAACGTCAGACAGGCAAGAAGCATTTTCTTTGTCCGATCCTTCGAAGCGCTCCAGGCCATCGGGACAAGAGCAAATGTGAAGCGAAGAAAATTAACAATACGATAGTACCTGGTCTCAATAAAGCTCTGCCGATAGGAATTGGCATCGCCCGTAAGCTGCGGCAACACTCCGGTCGAGGCAACGTTGACAATAAATGCCAGAACGGCCAAAACCAGGAGACACAAGGTGATGTCCGCGAGCCTCTCGCTGTAAATTGCCTCTGTCCCCGCTCTTTTCCCGTACCGAAACCGCGTTCCAAGCGCGCTTCCGGCCCAAAAGAGCCAGAAGAAGACTGCCGTATTGAGAAGGACCAGCTTTAAAAGATCCTCGCCCCAGGTCTGATAGAACGGATAAAGATCCAGATCCATCCGTCCGATCACGATCACGGCCAACCAGAAAACATACCAGAAGAGCAAGGGGGATACAAAAAGCTTTGTCCGCCTGTATTCAAGCCATACCAGCGCCGCAACGATCAGCAGCAGGAAAGCAGCGGGGCCCCACGCGTCTTTCTGCGGAAAGGTGAAATAATAGACAGTAAGGAAAAGGTGAAACAGGATCACTTCAAATATTGTGCTTCTTTTTATTCTCATCTGCTTCTCATCCGTTTTCCGATCCCTGCAGGATCTTACAGAGATACCGCTTCACCATAGTCTGCCGGCTGAAATCATACGGACGCAGAATCGGCTGTTCCTGACGTTTCAGCAGCGCAGCAATTGCCGCGACATCGCCTTTCCGCACCGCCCATCCGTAAAGTTCGGCGCTCTCCGGACTGCCGCCGGTATCATAGGTAATGACCGGAGTTCCGCAGGAGATGGCCTCAAGATTTGTCGTCGGGTAATTGTCCTCATAGGTTGGATCGATAAAATAATCTGCAAGGGAGTAATACTCCGCAAGTTCCTGTGCGCTGTCCGTCTTTGCAAGGCCGATCACCCCGTGCGGCAGGCTCCGAAGCTGATCTTCATTCAAACCGATAAGAAGAAGGCCAAAACGGTCATCCAGCAATTTGAAAAGACGGAGGAGATCCTCCAGGCCTTTTCGCCTGTCCCACACAGCCGCGACGCCGAGAACGACCGTCTTCCCTGCGAGTTCAAGCTTTTCTCTCTTTTCACTCGCTGTGGGGCGGAATACTTCCGTATCGATTCCGTTCGGGATGACCTCGACCGGATATTCCCGAAGGAAAGACTGTTTCAGCAGCCCTTTCAGCCACTCGGACGGCGTGACCAGCGTCAGGTTCGGAATGCCTGTGAAAAGGCGCTGTTTTCGGGCATAATTTTCCTTGGAGCGGTCCAGCCAGAGCCGGGCAGGGTAGGCCTTGCTCTCCGGGCAGTTTCCGCAGCCGCTGCGCCATTTTTCACAGACACAGTAATCAAAAAAAGCGCAATGCCCGGTGAATGCCCAGCAGTCATGCAGCGTCCAAAGAATTCTTTTTCCGCAAGTCCGGAGATAAGCGAAAAGCAGAGGAACATTGATATAATAGCCATGGAGATTATGAAGGTGGATCACATCCGGGTCATATTCCTTCACCCACTGCAAAAACTGCTCCGTCGCGTGCCGGCTGCCGAGGCCCATTGCGTCGAATGCTCTCGCATAAACGGCATGCATGCGGACGTCTGTCTCCGACCCGATCCGGACGGCATATTTTTGATCTTTCTCCGGAACCGGAAAACGGCCGTAGGCGATCTTCACCTCATGCCCGCGCTCTTCCAGTTCCTCGGCAAGATCCGTGCAGATCCGCCCGGTGCTCCGGACACCGCAGCAGACATTGATCATCAGGATCTTCATTGCTTGCAGCTTTCCGAAAGACAGCGTTCCAAATGAGCCAGGAAGCGCTCCTTACTGTAATGTTCCTCATACCAGAGGCGGCTCTTCTGCCCGTATATCTTCAGTTTCTCCGGATGCTGCAGCAGTTCCCTTGCCGCGGCGGCAAGACCTTCCGCATCCTCCGCATCGGCACACCGGCCGCAGCCCGATTCTTCGATCACCGACTTTGCTGCGCCGTTGATTGCCCCGAGGATCGGCTTTCCGGCAGCCATATAGGTCTGAACCTTGCCGGGAAGCGTAAGAGAAAGGGCATCGTCCTTCTGCATGGTCACGAGCATGGCGTCTGCCCGGCGGTAATATTCCGGCATTTCTTCCAGCGGTTTTCTGCCGTAGAAGAAGACATTCTTCAGGCCATGTTCTTCGGCATAGGCTTCCAGGCGCGAAAGCTCGATCCCGTCCCCCACAATGTGCCAGCGAAGCTTTATCTCTTCCTTCGTCAGCGAGGCGGCACGCAAGATTGTATCCACGCTCTGTGCCGTGCCGATATTCCCGGCAAACGTGAGATCAAGAAAACCGTCCGAAATCTTTCGGCACTGCTCGGGAGAAAACAGTTCCTCCGCATATTGCGGAAGGTGTTCCGCACCTTGAATGCCGAATTCCCGGGCGAAATAATCCCGGAAGCTCTCCGAGGAGACCAGGATCCGGTCTGCTTGCCGGTAGACCTTTTCCGACTCCTTTCGGAAGAAGCGGAACAGGATGCTCTCGCGGGAAACGCCGCCGGCCGTCAAGCTCTCCGGCCATAGATCCAGGCAATAGAGCACCAGCTTTTTACCAAACTTCTTTTTATACGAAATTCCGGCTGACGCCATCATGACAGGAGACAGCTGGTTCACAAAAACGACATCATATGTATCCGGCAGCGTTTTTGCATATCGTGCAGACGAAAAAGCAAAGCTGTAATAATTGAGCAGACGGAAGAGTGCGCCGCTCCGCCTAGCGATTGTGAAACAGCGCCGAACATCTACGCCCCGCAGCATCTCCCTGCGGCGCTGCGCGTGCTCATAGCCGGGATAGATCTTTCCCATCGGGTAGTTTGGAACACCGGTAACAACCGTCACCTCATGCCCGCGTGCGGCAAGCGCCTCGCAGATATCCGGGATCCGAAACGGCTCCGGATAGTAATACTGGCAGACAACAAGGATCTTCATCTGCGCTTCTCCCGATATTCTGCAACTTCGCCCGGAATCCCTTCTTCAAAGGTTCGGGGGGCGAATCCGAATGCACGCTCGGCCTCTTCATGGGGGAACGTTCTCGTTTCACACAGGCGCTGTACCTTCTCACGGTAATCTTTTTTCCCAAGCGTCAGGAGATACAGCCCCCAGGCTCCGGCATAGGCGATGCCGAAGGGGCAGCTGATAAAATGCACATCTTTCCCAAGCTCTTTTCCGATCACAGTCAGCATCTCCCTCAGCAGGATCGGTTTCCCGCCGGAAAGAATAAAATCCTTCCCGACCGTTTCTTCCTCCTGCATCAGGACGCGATAGTACGCCTCGCCGAGGTCTGCATAATGTACCGGCTGCAGCTCGTATCGTGCGCCATTGACCACCGGCATGACCGGAAGCCGATCCACCATTTGGATAAACTTTACGACATTCATGTCATATATGTTTCCATAGATCATTGTTGGGCGGCAGACCGTCAGCAAAATACGGTTCTTCATGCAGGCATCCAGAACATAGGCATCGATCTTCCGGTATTCTTCTCCGGCAGCCTTATATTTGGAATAGATCCCCGTCGTGTGGATCAGGATCAGGCGCCGAACACCGCATGCCGCGGCGGCATCCACGATCTCGCGGGAAAGCTGGATCCCGGCAATATGCAGAACGGTGTCCACGCCCTGCAGCGCCTCTCTCAGGAAGGCCGCATCCGAAAGCTCGCCTCGGCAGATCCGGACCTCCGGCAAAGCCGCTTCCAGCTGCTCCGTATGAGAGCTTGGCCTTGCCAGGACGCGGATCCCGCCCGGAAAGCGGGAGCGGACCGATTCGATATTCCCGGCAATTTTTTCAAAGAGAATACTTCCCGATTTTTTTCCGGTCACACCGGTCAGTGCCAGCACCTTGCTCATTTCTTTTTTCCGATCTCTCCCGTTCCTCCTTCAACAACGCCTTCATGCCGGAGCACCTTCAAGAATGTGCCAAAAAAGCAGCGGCAATCAAAGAGGAACGATTCCTTTTCCACATATTCCCCGTCAAACCTTGCTTTTACGGGGATCTCAAGCTCGTCCCGCCCGTTGATCTGCGCCCAGCCGGTCAACCCGGGGCGGACATTATTGGCTCCATAGCGATCCCGCTCTGCGATCAGGTCCGTCTGGTTCCAAAGTGCAGGGCGCGGACCGACGATGCTCATCTCGCCCTTCAGAATATTGAGGAGCTGCGGCAGTTCGTCCAGGCTGTACTTCCGGAGAAACTTCCCGCTTTTGAGAAGATACTGCTCGGGATCCTTCAAAAGATGCGTCGGAGTATCGTGCGGGGTGGAGAGCTTCATGCTGCGGAATTTGATGAGAGAAAAGGTCGTCTTTCCACGGCCGATCCGCTTTTGGCGGAAGAAAACCGGACCCGGATCCTCAGCGGCAATGACGGCCGAAATAATCCCCATGGGAATCGCGGCAACCACGATGCCGATGGCAGAGATCAGAATATCGATCAGGCGTTTGATGACCTTGTCATACATATTTTGCCCTCCTTTGCTGAAAACATAGCAAGCCTATTATGAGATAGTATATTATACCACGTTCTCAAGAAGATTCAATGTTTAATTCGTTTCTCCATACATCAAAAAGAGCAGGGACGCTTCCCTGCTCTTTTTGGCTCTATCCTTCATTCTTCTTACTCTATAATAATGCATCCGAGGATCTGTTTCCCATAAAGGCGGCAGAACGCCAGCTCCCGCTCAGCGTCCGCATAGCTGTCCTTCCGCAGCTCAACGATCAGCACAACAGCCGAGTGTTCCAGCTGCGCAATGCTCTCCGCCGTGAAATCATCCGGCGTACAGAATGCAGAACCGATCTCCTCTCGGGAAAATTGTCCCATAAGCTTCTGCTGCAGAGCCTCTGTCTGTTTCCCCTTTCCGCCGGTGAAAAAAACGGCATCGCACTGCTTTTTAGCAAGCAAAGCGCCAATCCCGGCAGTAAGCATTGCAATCTCAGCGTCTCCGGTATTTCGGACCGTTGCCAGGGTCGGGATGCCGTAAGCGCACTCCATGTCTTTCCCTGTTCTCACCCTCCGGCTCAGCAGATACGGGAGAGCAACAGCACAAGCCGCCGCAGCCGCTCCCAGAATTGCTCCGATCACGAGCCATTTAAGCTGAAGCAGGCTCGCCTCCTGCGCTTCCCCGGAAGAGGGCTGCTCTTCCGCCACATCGGTCTCTGCTTCTGTCAGAAGATTGAAATAAGCCCATTCGGAGCTGTTCATAACCGACTTTACGTCCTTAAAAGAGCTCATAAACTGCATATAGGCCGCCAGATTCCCGCTCTCCGCAGGATCTCCGTAGGCGCATTCCGCAATATAGGCATTATATACATTCGCATAGGCTTCTACAAACTCCGCTTCTGTGTCCGTGAGAGCGGAACGGATCTCATAGCGTTCCTCCGTATATCCTTCCGGCAGATCCGCACGGGCCTCCTCGTAGCGGTCATGCCGGGCGAGCTCGGCGGAGGCAGAGACAGAGGCTTTTTTATAGCCGTATGCATCCAGCAAAACCGCGCCGATGAGCGCACAAAGCACAAGCAGCTTCCATTTTTTCAGGATATGGTAAAACAGATCCTTCAGGTCGATCGTGATCTCTGTCATTGTTTTTCTTCCTTTTCTGTCGCGGGCTCTTCTATACTGCGGACATCCCGGTTTTCCAGGGAAAATTTACAGCCGCAGTAATTCTGGCGATAAATTCCGTATTGGCGGCTGAGTTCGTTTGAGCGCATCTCTCCCCCGTTTTTCTTGAAGTCGCACGGAAGCCAGGGGATTTTTTCCCGGGCGGCAATCTCTTCTCCGATGACGTTAATCAATGGGGCGTTCTTATAGCGGGAGACCGTCAGCGTTGTACAAAAATAGTCCATCCCCAGTTCTTTTGCGCGTCCGGCGCACTCCTGCAGGCGCAGGCGAAAGCATTGCTCACATCGCTTTCCTCCTTCCGGCTCCTGCTCCAGGCCGGCCGCAGCTGCAAAGTATGCCTCACTTCCCCAGGGCAGCGCAAGCACTTTTACCCGGTCGGAAAGGTTCATTTTTTCAATGATCTCAAGCTGCGTCCGATAGCGTTTTTCAAATTCTTCCTCGGGGTACAGATTTGGATTGTACCACAGAAGCGTGACCTCAAAATGCCGCGTCAGATTTTCCAGAACGCTGCTGGAGCATGGGCCGCAGCAGCTGTGAAGGAGAACACGCGGACGTTTTTCTCCGCTGCTGCGGACGATTGCTTCCATTTCTTTGGCATAATTTCGTTTTTCCATACGGTCATCATAACACCGCGCACTGGAAAAAGCTATATTTTTCTTTGACTTTCCCCTGCAGCGCCCTTATAATATTTTCATCAAATTTCCGGAGGAAAAGGCCGTATGGATAATCGCACGAGCAAGGAAAACTACTATCTCGATATTGCAGACGCCGTTCTGGAACGCTCCACGTGTCTGCGCCGCAAATACGGAGCGATCATCGTGAGGAACGACGAGATCATCTCGACCGGCTACAACGGTGCTCCCCGCGGCCGCAAGAACTGCTCAGATTTGGGAGGCTGCATGCGGGAGCGGCTGAACATTCCCTCCGGAGAGCGTTACGAGCTCTGCCGCAGTGTACACGCAGAAGCAAATGCCATCATCTCCGCCTCCCGCCGCGACATGATCGGAGCGACGATCTATCTCGTTGGCCGCAGCGCAAAGACGAATGAGCTTCTCCCGGACGCCATGTCCTGCTCCATGTGCAAGAGGCAGATCATCAACGCCGGAATCGACCGCGTCATCATCCGCACCGGGGAAACATCGTTCCGCATCATTTCCGTTTCCGAATGGATCGCCAATGATGATTCCATTCTTCAGGAGCTATAATTCCATAAAAAAGACGGACGGCATACACCGCCCGTTTTTTTATGACGCCGTAAAGCAGATCAACTGCCGGTCGCGGGAGATCTCCCGCAGAAGGCGCACGGCTTCGATGCGCCGGCGCTCGTCAAGCCCGGAAAGCACATCGTTCAGGATCAAGGGGCACGCTTCTCCTTCCGGCAGCCACAGTTCACTCACGGCAAGCCGGCAGACCAGGAGCCGAAGCCGTCCCTCCTCTGCATCGAGCGCCCCTTCCGGAAGGATCGACTGCCCCGGGCGGTCTTTTGCGCAGGAGAGATATTCCGCCGCACGTTTTTCAGCCGCCGGAGAGAATTCCTCCCGCATCTCCTCGTCCGAGGATTTCAGGATGCGCCGCGCCAGAAGAACGGACTGCATTTCCTTTTCCAATCGGCGTTTCTCTACAAAGAGCCGCTCTTGCCGGCTCTTTAGCACCGAGATGTCCTTTTGGCATCGTCGGGCACGCAGTTCTTCGGAGAGCCGGGCAGCCGTATCCCGGCTGTTTTCCAGCGCTTCCAGCGCCTGCGTTTCCTGGGCAGACGTCCGTGCGCCGAGCTTTTCCAGCTTCCGCACTGCCTCTTCCAAAAGCTCAGAGCTCTCCCGTTCCCGCTGCACAGCAAGATCAACTGCTTCAATGAGAAGCCGATGCTCCTCGCTGCAGTTCAGAATTTCTCCGTCCTCTGCAGCATCATATTTCAACAGAATTTCTTGAATCTGCGCCTGCAGCCTTTCCGCTTCCCGCCGCTGGCGCAGGCGGAGCACAAGGAAGAATACTCCCGCAGCACAAAATGCCGCTGCAAGAAGAATAAAAGGAAGGCTTTGGCCGGCAGATTCATAGAGTACGGCTCCCGCTGCCGCCAAAATCAGGCAGAGCACGCAGGGCAGCAGGCTCATGACGCCGCGTTTTCTTTTACGCAGCTCCCGAATCCGCTGCAGATCCTCTTCTGCCTCCCGGTCTGCCGCACTGCGGTCCGCCTCGCCGAAACGGCTTTGGCGAAGCGCATTTCTTGCCTCATTCAACTGCTGCAGCGCATCCGTCTCTTCCCCGGTTCTCTGATTGACTTCATTCCGGGCCTCCCGAAGGAGGGCAGAAGCGTCCTCACGGTCCTGCTTTCGAAGCGCAGCGATCTCCTCTTCCCGTTCTCTGCCTTCCCGGACAGCCGCCGAAAGCGTGTTTTCCGTTTCCTCTTCCTTTCGGGCGGCCTCTTCTCTCCGGTTCAGCTGCTCCTCAACCGCTCGCAGATCTTCTTCAACGGCCGGAAGGAGGTCTTCGCGGAGTTTTTTCTGTTTTTCGGCGAGGACGCCGTCAGCCGAGTTGAAAGAGGTATTTTCCTCTCCGGAGAGCAGCAAAGCACGGATGGCCGTTTCCGCATCTTCCGGGCCGGAAGAGCTGCCAAAGAGAATTGCGCTGCGCTCAAATGCCTGCTGCGGCATTCCGGTCAGCAGTTCGCCGGCATTCTCTCCGGTCATTTCTTCAACAGGTGCATTCCCCTCCGTATAGACGGCAGAAAAGGCCTGCAGCGGTTCGGCGTGCCGCTCGGTCTGTCGTGAGAGCGTGATTCCGCAGCCGTTGGAAGTGAGCTCCATTCGTCCTTCCGCAGGTGCTCCCTTTCGATATAAAAAAGAAGTATCCTCCTCGGAAGAGCCATAAAGCATCGCAGCCGCAAAACGGCACCATGCGGTGCGTTTCTCTTCTTCCGGCATGGAGATCATATTCAGGCCGCCGTGGAGCCGGAGTGTTTCTCCCTGCAGCGGGCCGAAGGAAGCCGTCAGCTTATGGATCTTCATTTCCGCTTCCCTCCTTTTTCGCAAATGCCTCCATGCCAAGCCGGAGCGCGCGAATTACAGAATTCCGTTCCTCTGCGTTTTCTGCTTCCGCACAGCGCTCCTGCAGGCTTCGGATAAAAGTGCCCTGCAGTGAGGTACACTCGGCGCCCTTCCAGACTTTTTGGGGGACCGCCGTTTCATCCCGGATCCGGAGCCCGAAAACCAAAGGTTCAAGAAGTGCCTGCAGATCGTCCATATCCGGTACTTCCCGGCATTCGCCCTCGAGCACGATGCTGACGCAGTCCGACACGGCATCATCCGGCAGAGCCTCCCGGATCGTGCGGGAAAGATCGGGTGCGGAAGCGTCCACATGAAGGCACACATACTTCCTGGCAGCGATCGGCACCCTGGCAAGCCTGCATTCTGCCTGCTCACCGGACCATGTGAGCAGGAAAGCGCCTTTCTCGCCGCATTCCGAAAAACTTCTTCCCTCGGCCGCGCTGCAGCGAAGAAAGAGGGTATTCTCTTTCCATGTGCATTCCGGCTCTCCCGAAGCGCCGCCGGAAAGAACGCAGGACGTCCCCGCTTCTTCCGCCGGAGCCGAGATCCGGACTCCGCCCGTCTCCGCATCGCTCCCGATCCGAAGTTTATTTTCTGAAAGCACGATCTCGGTATCCGCACTTTTCCCGTCTATATAATAAACATTGGCCGGCAGCTTTTCCCGGAGGTTTTTCGGCAGTTCTCCTCCTTCGGGCGCCAGACAGACAGGCGCCGGAATGCGGGCAAGGCTTTGAAGAAGGCATATCTCCGTTTTCTTTTCAAGATAAGGAGATGCAAAGACTCTGCCGCAGATCACAGCAAGATCCGGCCGCTCGCGTCTCGCCGCCTCGGCAAAGCGCTCCGGCAATCGGCGAAGTTCATCGGCGCGAAGCGCAGTTCTGCTGCCCTCTCCGCATTCGAACGAACCGTCGAGCCGCCAATCGGCGGAAAGAAGGATCTTCCTCGTCTTCATTTCAGCCGGATCCCTTCTGCGGAAAGGCAGCGGCCGGACACCGGGTCGATCTCAAAAAGGCAACCTTCCAGCTTGCAGGGGCCCTTGGCGGAGTTATAGCGCTCCGGCGGATCCCCGAGAAATTTTCCGACGCTCTGCTCCGGATCGATCCCCAGGACGGACTGCTCCGGTCCGGTCATGCCGAGATCCGTAATGTAACCGGTGCCCTTGGGTAGCACACAGGCATCCGAAGTCTGAACATGGGTATGCGTTCCCCAGACGGCGCTCGCCTTGCCGTCAAGCAGATACCCCATGGCCCGCTTCTCGCTGGTTCCTTCCGCGTGGAAGTCTACAAGAATGATCTTTTCCCGAATCTCCTGCATATATCCGTCTGCAATGACAAAGGGATTGTCCGTATTGGCATCGAGCGTAAAACGGCCCATAAGATTGAGCACGCATACGTCCCCGTAGGGCGTATGATAGGCACGGATCCCCTTGCCCGGGCACTGCGGACCGAAGTTTGCCGGCCGGAGAAGGCGGTGCTGCGTGTCCAGATAGGGGCGGAGCTCCGTACGGGTCCACGTATGATTGCCAAGTGTCACAACATCTGCGCCGGACTGCAGCATCTGTCGGACCTGGTTCGGCGTTACGCCGACCACGTTAGCGTTCTCTCCGTTGACCACACAAAAATCGATCTTCTGCTCCTTGCGATAAAGCTGCAGCTTCTTTTCCAGGAATGCCAGCCCCGGCTCGCCGCAGACATCTCCGATTGCCAGAATCTTCATAAACCTTGCCCTGTATCCTTAAACTTCTTAGAGTTCATAATGAAAAAGAGTGACAAAAACGAACGTTTCAGTCACTCTTTCAGCACGCCGTAAGGGATTCGAACCCCTGACCTTCTGGTCCGTAGCCAGACGCTCTATCCAGCTGAGCTAACGGCGCATTTCCTTATTGCTCGAGTATATTAGCATAGTTCCGTTGAAATTGCAAGCACATTTTTCATGAATTTCAATTTTTTCGATTTTGACAGGAAACAATCTTATTGACAAGAGGAAATGAGATAAGGTATAATCTCAAATCGGCAGTGTATCGCTGCCGGAGCTTTTGTCAACTGCTTCGGGATCCGTCCCGATGTTGAGTATTATTTGGGCCGGCAAATATGCCGGCAAAAAAGAAAGGAGTTCTACCATGGCAACATTACGTACTTATCAGCCCAAGAAGCGTCAGCGCAGCAAGGTTCACGGTTTTCGCGCAAGAATGAAGACCGCCAACGGCCGCAAGGTTCTGTCTGCCCGTCGGGCAAAGGGCAGAGCAAAGCTCAGCGCCTGAGTTTTGCTGTCGATGCAGGAACGATAAACCAACGATTCAGGGGTGGAGCAATCCACCCTTTGGGTGTTTACAGGAGTATTTTTTGAGAGGAGACCCGCTTGGACGCACGTACCACTTTGAAGAAAAACAGCGACTTCCGGCGTCTCTATGCAAAAGGCAAAAACGCGGTCACCCCTTATCTGGTGGTCTACTGCCGGCCAAACCGGCAGGCGCAGAGCCGCTTCGGTTTTACGGTATCCGCCAAGCTGGGGCACGCCGTTGTGCGCAACCGGATCCGCAGGCAGCTGCGTGAGATCTGCCGGCTGCACGCCTCCGAGCTTCCCGCAGGGACGGATTTCATTCTCGTTGCCCGCTCCCGCTGCGTGAAGGGGGACTATCATAAAATGGAGCAAGCATTTCTCTCCGCCTGCGATAAGCTCGGCCTTCTCGGGAAGGAGCCGAAGGCGGAATGAAAGCCGTGCTTCTTTGTCTGATCCGCTTCTATCAGAAATATATCTCCCCGGTACGCCCGAACTGCTGCCGGTTTATTCCCTCCTGCTCCCGTTATGCCGTGGAAGCCATTGAAAAGTACGGCGCCTGGAAAGGCGGATGGCTTTCCTTCAAACGGATCTGCCGCTGCCACCCGTTTCACAGGGCAGATTACGACATTTACGACCCCGTACCGTAAGCGGGGCGAAGTTTATTTGAGGAGTTTCCTATGTGGGCAACCATAACCAAGCCATTTGCATGGCTGATGCTAAAGCTCTATGACCTGACGGGGAACTACGGTGTCGCACTGATCTTCTTCGCGCTCGTCGTGAACCTGATCCTCGCGCCCTTTATGGCCAAGAGCAAGAAAAGCACCATGCGTTCGACGCGTCTTCAGCCGCAGCTCCAGGAGCTTCAGGCAAGGCATGCCGGCAACCAGCAGAAGCTGAATGAGGAGATGCAGAAGCTCTACCGCGAGGAAGGGATCAACCCGATGTCCGGCTGTCTCTGGTCTCTCATCCCCTGGCCGATCCTGATCGCCCTCTACAGCGTTATCCGCCAGCCTCTGACCCGCATGATGTTCATTTCCACCGAAGCCGCCACGGCGCTGCAGGAGTTCTTCGTTTCCCAGGGTTGGTATACCGTCTCGGAAAAGGCAAATGCCTATTATGAGATCGCCCTCGCAGACATCGTCCACGATCACTGGGAAGAGCTTCAGGAAGCGATCCGTTCCGGCGCCGAGGCGCTTGCCTCGGTCGACCTCAGCCGTCTCCGCGATGTTGATTTTTCGTTTCTCGGCATGAACCTTGGCAACACGCCGGACTGGAAGATCTGGACCTTTGACTTCAGCAACAGCAAGATCTGGCTGCCGGCATTTGGCCTTTTCCTGATCCCGGTCATTGCCACGCTACTGTCCTGGCTCTCCATGAAGGTCAGCATGATGACGAATCCGCAGACTGCCACGACCGAACAGGCCGAGGCTTCCATGAAGAGCATGACGCTGATGATGCCGCTCATGTCCCTCTGGTTCTGCTTCATCATGCCGGCGGCCATGGGCATCTACTGGATCTGCAACAGCACATTCGGTATGGCCCGTGACTATATCCTCACGAAGGTCTACAAGAAGCAGCTGGATGCCGAGGATGCCGTTCGCATCGCCGCACGCCAGGAGCGGGAAAAGGAACTGGAACAAAAGCGCCTCGAGACCGAGCGCAAGCACGCCGAGGGCTCGAACGAGATCAATTCCAACACCAGCAAGAAGAAAATTCAGGCCGGTGAAAAGCAGAAGAGCGCCGAGCGCAAAGCTGCCATGGATCGGGAAGACCGCGCCGCACGCCGGGAGATGCTCGGCATTGAGGACGCAGAGGTTCCCGCCTCTCAGGTTGGAAACCGGCGCTATGCCCGCGGCCGTGCCTATGACCCGAACCGCTTCAACGCTGCCCCCGCTGCATCTGAACCGGCGGCATCGGCCGAAACTGCGGAAGAAAAACAAGTAGAAGAAGTAAAGGAAGCAGAATGATTAAAACTCTGGAAAAGACCGGCCGCACGGAAGACGACGCGATTGCAGCCGCTCTGAAAGAGCTGGGGCTGGACAGAGACGATGTCTCTGTTGAGATCCTTGAGCGTGCCAAATCCGGGTTTTTCGGGATCGGCGCGGTACCTGCAAAGGTTCGCATCAGCTATGAATGCGCCGATGCACCCGCCGCGGCTCCTGTCCCGGAAGTAAAAAAGCCCGCTCCCGCCCCCGTGGCGAAGGCTGCAAAGCAGCCTGAGGCCCCGAAGCAGGATGCCCCCAAGGCCGTCAAGGCCGAGGAGCAGAAGAGCAAGGAAGCGGAAGCACCAAAAGCTCCTGCAGCTGCGCCGAAAAAGGAAGGCTCTTCCGCTGTCGGCGATGAAGAGGCGGCGATCCGCGAGTTCCTCACAGGGCTCTTTGAGCGTATGGGCATTTCAGCGGAGATTTCCATCACGCGGCGCGAGAACGGCGGATTTGACGTTGACCTCTCCGGCGAAGGGATCGGCGCCGTTATCGGCCGCCGGGGTGAAACGCTCGACTCGATCCAGCACCTGACCAATTACGTCGTCAACCGCGGCAATGACAAGCGCATGCACATCAATATCGACGCCGAATCCTATCGCAGCAAGCGGGAAGAGTCTCTGACCCGCCTCGCAGAAAAGATGGCAGAGAAGGCGATCAAGTATAAGCGCAACATGGCACTTGAGCCGATGAACTCTTACGAACGCCATGTCATCCACACGGCGCTGCAGAACTACAAGGGTGTCACGACCGCCTCCACCGGGGAGGAACCGAACCGCCGCGTTGTCGTTACCTATGTCAAGCAAGAGAGCGATGAGGCTCCCAAGAAACCGAAGACCCGTGAATGGGCCTGAGACGTCGCTTTTGATTGGAAGAAAGGAGTAAGTAGCTTATGACCTTCGAAACTGTCAGAGATACGCTTGCCAAACAGTTTGATATCGATCCGTCCGAGATCACAATGGACACAAATCTGATTGACGACATCGGTGCGGATTCTCTCGATGTTGTTGAGCTCATTATGTCCCTTGAGGATGAATACGGAGTAACGATCTCCGACGATGACGCTGCCGGCCTTGTAACCGTACGCAAGATCGTCGAGTATATCGAAAAGCTCCGGTAAAAAAGCCGTCCTCCCAAAAGCGCTGATAAAAAAGAGGCCTGAAGGAATCTTCCTTCAGGTCTTTCTTTTTTTCTCTGCAAGCCGTGTCATCAAAAGCAGCATCGCCCCGGCCCCGAAGACGGCTCCCGCCGTATCGAGCCAGACATCCTGCACCTGGGAGCCGCGTGACGAGAGCAACTGCACGCTCTCGTCCGTAAGGGCGGCAAACAGGCCGTGTGCAACTGCCAGAGACAGGCAGCGCAGTTTTGCCCCGTTGCCATACGAAAGCGAAAAATATGCCAGCAGCTCACCGCCAAGGAGGGCAAATTCGCAAAAATGAGCCATCTTCCGCACCAGATGCTCTGTAACGTTTCCCTTTCCGAGGAAGAACTCCAGGAACGGCCGGATCTGCTGCAGAAACCAATTGCTCTCCTCCGAGGACTGCTCCGGGCTCATCAGGGAATGGCCCCAGATCAGTGCAAGTGTCAGGACGATGAGCACCTTCAGCCATTTTTTCGGATCTTTTTTCATTTTTATCATACCGACTGATCTACCAGAACCCACGAGGTATTGTCCGGCAGATAATTGATGACGACCGGAACAAAGCGGTTTTTCACATTTCCGACCGTGCAGAAACGGGATACATCTTCCACGTTGAACGTATAGGCATATTTATCCGTTTCATAATAGACCCGGTCAAAGATCTTGAAAAACAGTTCAGCCGACTGGCCGTTGGATTCGTCCGTCCCTGTCAGGGCATCGGAGCTGTTGAGATAAATGGAGAGATATTTCCCGCTCTCCCGGTCGGAAAGCTGCTCGGCCACATTAACGGCAAATCCGCTCACGGCGCCGACCGGAGTCGGCGTGGTGGACATCTCACGGGTGTAATAGACCTGCTGCGTCACCGTCCCGTCCTCATTCTCGATCGGATCGGCAACAGGGTGCATCACATCCTGCAGCACGACCTCATCAAAGCCCATGTCCCAGAGCTCCTGTACAAGCTGAACGGTATAATTGCGGACAATGGTGCTGTAAGGGTCGAGCCAATAGCCGGTCTCGTCATAAAAGGCAGAGCCATAGGCATTGCGTAGCCCGACCTCCGTGCTGTGCGCACCGAGAAGCTCGTCGCGGCAGCAGCTGATCTGGGCGATGAGATAGATCTTGTTTTTGCCCTCCTGAAGGCTGTCAACGATGCTTTGAAGCGTCTCCTTGGAGTCGACCGTATTCATATTGAGCCCATAGCTGTAGGCCAAGGGGGCGCTGGAATACCAGGCCAGATAGCCGTTGCTCTGTTTAAGCTCAAAAAGGAGCGCGTTGCCCGTGGAAAGGCGTGAGGAATATTCGCTGATCCGCTCCGGCGTCACATCGTCATAAGGCACATAGATGGCTCGCACTTCGGGCACGCTCTTCCCTGCCGTGGCCGATACGCCGGAATAGTCCGCTTCTTCAAACTGCACTTCGGCATTGACTTCCTCAAAGGTCCGGATCTCGTGCCCTGTCTCGTCAACGGCCGTACTGCCGGAGCTCAAAAGCGGAAGCTCAACGGAGACGCCGTTATCTGAGATAACGGCATATTTCTGCGTACTGTAAAACAGCACGAGAAGCACGCTGAAGACCAGCAAAGCTCCGATGGCCGGGACGATCGCGTAGTTGCGTTTTTTCCGTCTGCCTTTGTAAAATTCGGATCTTCTTCTCGCCATGCTCCGTGTCAGGACTCGATCTTGGCGATCCGGCGCACATGGCGCTCATCGTTGGAGAACGGAGTATCGAGAAAGATGTCCGTGATCTCAAGAGCCTTCGCCTCGCTGATGACGCGGGCGCCCATGCAGAGGATATTGGCGTCGTTGTGCTCCCGCGTTGCCTTGGCAGAAAAGCTGTCTCCGACGACGGAAGCGCGGATCCCGGGAACCTTGTTTGCCGTGATCGACATGCCGATGCCCGTTCCGCAGATCAGGATACCAAGCTCGCATTCTCCGGAGGCAACCGCCTTCGCAACTGCCTTCGCATAATCGGGATAATCGCAGGACTCCTCGGTGTATGTGCCGAAATCTTTGGCCTCTATACCCCGGTCTGCCAGATGCTGAAGGATCATCTGCTTGTACTGAAATCCGCCATGGTCACATCCGATTGCAATCATTTGAATATTCTCCTTTTTTAATTTTTCCGTCTCAGACGTTGAAGCGGAAGAGGGTAACGTCTCCGTCTGCCATAACATATTCCTTGCCTTCGGAGCGGACAAGGCCTTTTTCTTTGGCAGCTGCCATACTGCCGCAGGCCTTCAGATCCTCAAAGGCAACGATCTCCGCCCGGATGAAGCCGCGCTCAAAGTCGCTGTGGATCTTGCCGGCCGCCTGAGGCGCCTTGGTTCCCTTGCGGATCGTCCAGGCGCGGCATTCGTCCGCCCCGGCCGTCAGGAAGGAGATCAGGCCGAGGAGGTCATAGGAGCACTTGATCATGCGGTCGAGCCCGGATTCCGTAAGGCCCATTTCCTCGAGAAACAGCATGCGGTCCTCTTCCTCGAGCTCTGCCATTTCCTCCTCCATCTTGGCGCAGATGGGAAGCACCTGAGCGTCCTCTCCCGCTGCGATTTCGGAAACCGTGCGATAATAGGCATTGTTTGCATAGTCCGCGATGCCTTCCTCATCCATATTGGCCGCATAGATGATCGGCTTGATGGTAAGGAGGTCGGAGGTGGCAATGAGGTCCGCATCCTCCTTGTCGCAGGTGAAGCTGCGGGCGCTCTTGCCGTCGTTGAGGTGCTCGAGCAGGGCCTGGAAGACCTCCGCCTCATGGAGATATTTCTTGTCCCCTTTGGCCGCCTTCTGCGCCTTGTCGATCCGGCGTTCGACCATTTCCATATCGGCTAGGATCAGCTCCATATCGATAATGTCGATATCGCGGCGCGGATCCGTTTTTCCTTCGACGTGAATGATATTGTCGTCATCGAAGCAGCGCACCACGTGGACGATGGCGTCCGTTGTCCGAATGTCTCCGAGGAATTTATTGCCAAGGCCCTCGCCTTTGCTGGCGCCCTTGACCAGCCCCGCGATGTCCACGAATTCAATGACCGCGTTGGTCACCTTTTTGGGCTGATACAGGTCTGCAAGGAAGCGCACCCGTTCGTCCGGCACCGTCACCATGCCGACATTCGGCTCAATGGTGCAGAAAGGGAAGTTGGCCGACTGGGCTCCTGCATTGGTGATTGCATTGAACAAAGTGGACTTGCCTACATTCGGCAGGCCGATAATTCCAAGCTTCATATCTGATTTTTGACTCCTTTATGGCTTTTGAATAAATAATTATAGCATACTTTCCCCGGATTCACAACAGGAAGCTTTTCTTCTCTCAATCTGCTGCGGAAACAACAAGCTCACAGGTGCTCTCAAGTCCCGTTGCCGGATGGAGGACCGTCACATTTGCCGTCCCGGCGGAAAGGCAGCGGATCTCGCTGCCCTCGATGACGGCGATCTTCGGATCGTCAACGGAGAGCTCCACCGTGAGGTCCGAAGTGTCCGTCGGCTCAAAGACGATCTCATATTCCGCTGTTCCCCCCACCTTCCCGCTGAGGTAGCGGTGCTTGAAAAACATCTCCGTGGGCTCGATATGGCCGACGATGATGCGGCAGCGGCTGAATTCCTGCTCGCCCTGCATCGCGAGCACATCCGCCTCCCCGACGCCCACAGCCGTAATCCGGCTGCCTTCCACCGTGACGATCGATTCATCCGCCGAGCAGTACTCCACCGTCTTGTTCGAGGCATTCTCCGGGAAGACGACGGCGCCGAGCGAATACTCATCCCCGATGGTCAGGGAGACCGAGCTCCGATAAAAACGGATGTCCTCCGTCTTGACCGTTACCGCATCAAGGCAGAGCTCATAGTAGTTCTTTGCATCCAGATAATCCCCCAGGCGTGCAAAGACGGGCCCCGCAGTGTACCAGTCCTCCTGCTCATAGGCACGCACCGCAGAGAGATACTCCCGGAGATCGGGATCCAATCGGTCATAGAGGCTGCCAAAGATCAGCAGCTTCTCCGCCTTTTCGGTCTCCCCGCGCGCGGCAGCCTGCTTTGCGAGCGTGAAGCTGCCCACATAGCTTCCGCCAAGGAGCAGAAGCGCAAGCAGCAAAAGGTAAAATCTGCGTCCGCCGGAGCCCGTTTTCATGGATCTTTCCTCCTGTTTTGGGTGATTTCGGGCAAAAAAACTGCTGCAGCGCATCCGGCACATGCAGCAGGTTTTGCCTTGCTTATCGTCCAAGGCATATTATAGAATCATTTCGTTGCAGAGTCAACGCATCGCAGAGAGAAATCTCCGGAAATTTCGGTCCAGCTGTTTCTCCGCCTCCGCTTCCGTCAGCGAGCGAAGGGCCGCAACCGCCGCAAGGCTTCTGCGGAGCGTTCCCTCATAGTCGACCCGCTCTTCCGGAAGCCCCAATGCCCAGGCTACGGCGCCGATCCCGTCCGACTCAAGCAGAAGGCGATCCGGCGGAACCTTGGAAGCGACCTGCGTCACGGCCGGATCCCGCCCGACCGAGGGGCCGACAGTAAAGTAACAGCCAAGCGCAATGTATTCCTCCAGATGCTCCCGGCAGGAATACCAATGGACCAGATATGTGTTCGGGTAGCGGCGGAGAAACGGCAGGGCCTCCCGCTCGGCGTCCTTCAGGTGGCAGATCACCGGCTTGCGGTGTTTTTCGGCATAGGAGAGCTGTTTTTCAAAAACAGCGCACTGGATCTCCCACGGCGTGCTGCACCAGAGCCGGTCCAGCCCGATCTCGCCGATAATGGGAGCAGCCTCCAGGCAGGGGAGAATCTCTTCCTGCGCGGTCTCCTCCGCATACCACGGGTGGATCCCCGCGCTGACGCAGAAGGCAGCCTCTTCCGCCTTTCGGGTGCATTCCAGATACTCTGCTTTGGAGGCAGCATTGGCAATGCCGGGGATCTGCAGGCGCTTCAGATCGGCATACAGCCTCTCCGTGAGATGAAAATGCGCATCATGCATTTTTCAGCTCCTCAGCAGGCCGAAGATCTCCTGCCGCAGCGCGGCCTGCGAAAAAAGCCATTCGCGGCTTTTTTCGATGCCGGAGAGGTCGATCTCGCGAATGACCGCCGCAGGGCGGCGGGAAAGGACCAAAATGCGGTCCGAGAGATAGAGCGCCTCATCGATGTCATGGGTCACAAGAAGCGTTGTACGGCGATAGTCCGCGCGCAGACGGAGAAGCCAGTCCTGCATATCATTGCGGGTGATCACGTCGAGCGCGCCGAAGGGCTCGTCGAGCAGGAGGATATCCGCCCGACAGAGAGCCGTTCGAAGAAAGGCGGCGCGCTGGCGCATTCCGCCGGAGAGCTCGGAAGGATAGGCATCGCAATATCCGGCCAGGCCGAAATGTTCCAGCTCCTTCCGTGCCGCTTCCTCTGCCGCCTTGCGGTCATGATGGAGGCGGCCGTAAAGCGTCACATTCTCAAGGATCGTCATCCAGGGAAGCAGCAGATCGTTCTGCGGCATATAGGCAAAATGCTCGCTGAGGCCCTCGATATGCTTTCCGTCCACGGTAATCTCCCCCGCATCTGCCTTGAGCAGCCCCGCCAGGAGATTCAGGATCGTGGACTTGCCGCAGCCGGAGGGCCCGAGCAGCGTAAGAAATTCTCCCTCCTGCGCATGAAAGGAGATCCTCTCCAGAACGCTTTTCCCTTCAAACGCCAGCGAAAGATCCTGAACAAGCAGCTTCATTGCTTACTGAACGAATTCATTGGTATACTGATCCGATGCCGGAATCGTATGGTCGATCAGCTGATAATCATACATGAAGTTCGTATAGTTGTCCCAGACCGTGTCGGTCATGACGCCCCAGCTCTCGGCATCGCGGGCATATTCGCTGCTGAGATATTCCTGAGAAGCCGTGAGAAATTCGAGGGACACATCGGGCAGAGCAGATTCCTGCAGGATCTCGGCCGCCTCGTCGGGATGCTCAATGGCGTATTCATAGCCCTGCTTTGTCGCCTGAACAAAGAGACGGACGGTCTCGGGGTCGGAAGCGATGAGATCATCGTTCGTAATAATAAGCGGGGTATAGTAGTCAAGGCGCTCGTCGAGATCGGAGCAGGCCATGTAGTCGAGCTCATAGCCGTCCATAAGGCCGCGCATGACCGCCCAGCCGTAGAACTCCCACTGGATATTGACCTTGTTGCTGCCGGTCTCGGCAGAGAGGGAAGCAAAGCCGGAACCGTCTGCTCCAACGATCGTGAGGTTGCCGATGTCTGCGCCGTCCGCCTGCATCACAGCCTGAATCACGGCTTCCTCGCTCGGGGCACCCCAACCGGCATAGACCTTGCCCTCAAAGTCCTTCGGCGAATGAATGCCCGCATCCTTCAGAGAAACAAAGCCGGAGGTGTTGTGCTGGATGATCGCGGCGACTGTCTTAATGGGGAGAGCTTCCTCGGCCGTCAGGGCATAGGTCACATCCTCCTGGTAGGATACACCGAAGTCGGCCTTGCCGACGGCGACCATCGTGGTCGTTGCGTTGTCGCCCGGCTCGATAATCTCGACGTCCAGCCCGGCGTCTGCGTAATAGCCGAGCTCACGGGCCACGTAGAATCCGGTGTGATTGGTATTCGGCGTATAGTCGAGCATCAGGGTGACCTTTTTGAGGTCGGAGGCCGCAGAGGCGGAGGCTGCAAGGCTCAGCAGGAGTGCAGCCGTGAGAACGAGCGCAAGGAGAGCAGAGAGCTTTTTCATGGATTTTCCTCATTTCTTTTGGATTTTATTTCATCATCTGCTGCGGTGCAGATGCGGGAAAACAGCATATTCCAGCAGGCTCACAACGCGGCCGAGAAGAATGCTCCAGAGAATGATCACGACAACGCAGGCGAACACCTTGTCCAGCATATATCCGTTTTTTACGCGGAGCATGTAATACCCGAGGCCCGCCGACGAGGAGAGCCACTCCCCGATGATCGCGCCTCCGATGCAGTAGGTCGCCGAGACCTTCAGCCCGGAGAACAGCCCGATCGCTCCGGACGGGATCTTCACCACCCGATAGATCTGCCAGCGGGAAGCCCCGAAGCTGCGCAGAAGGTCGATCTGCTTTTGATCTACCTGCCCGAGAGCATCCGTAAAGGAGATCGCAATCGGGAAGAAACACATAAAAATTACGATGAGCACCTTCGGGGCCATGCCGAACCCGAGCCAGATGGAGAAGAGCGGCCCAAGGATCATCACAGGGACCGTCTGCGTGACGACGAGATAGGGATATACGCACTCCTTTACCGTGCCCGAGAGATCCATAACGACGGCGAGGAACACAGCGAGCACGGCGGAGATGGCAAGCCCCAGCAGTGCCTCACCCAGCGTCACGAGCGAATGCTTCCATAAAATGCCGGCATTTTCAAGAATCGCCGTGAAGATCTTCGACGGCGGAGGCAGAATATAGAGACTCACACCGAACCCCCGAACACAGCCCTCCCAAACGGCGAGCACCAGGAGAAATACGATCACCGGAGCCGCCTTTCTCCAATGCAGTGAGGCCGGAACATGTTTTTTCAATCCGATCCTTCTTTCTCTATCCGACAAAACAAAAACAGCAGAGCCTTGGGCGGAAATGCCGCGCACAGCTCTGCTGTCTGCTTCTCCCTACGCCGGCATTGTCCGAACAGGTTCAAAGGGTCCGATGCGTTGCTTCGCATCGTCTCAGCCGGGAACACCCGGCACCCCTGCGATTCAGTTT
>R05__coassemble_32_pt1 | contig 78854 bp, 65 predicted proteins | sample R05__metabat2_low_PE_040 | metagenome-assembled genome bin R05 | reverse complement strand
AACCACCTCCTCTCGGAGATGTAGCTAGACCGCCCACGTTCTCGGTGCCCTGCTGCCTTTCGGCAGCAAGGTTATTTTATCATAGGAATGGATTGCTGTCAAAGTATTCCTTCGCTCGTTCCAACCTTCTGCTGTGCACGGCTGACGCACGTCCTCATGGATGTGCGCTAGCCATGCAACGCAGAAGGTGTCAGCGAAGCTGACGGATGAGGTGAGCCTCGGCCCGCAGGCCGGGGTCAACCACAAGAAGACAAACAAGTGCAACATTTATGAGGGGGGCCGGCTCAAAAAGGAAGGTTTTGAGGATGATTCTCAAAAATCCTTATTCAAGCTAAAAGTGGAGGCTAATGGAGAGTCTGTAGAGAACTCTTTATAGGGCGTTTTTTTGAGGAAAAATCCCTATAAGGAAAGTTAACGGCAGACCTGCCACCGGCCTCCACCCCGGCCAATTTTTCGGAAGTAAAACATGCAATCCAATCCGCACGATTACCAGCAATACTGCATCGACTATATCAAGTCTCACTCCTTCGCATCGCCGTCGCTGTCGAGACGGATAAGCAGAGAAAAGTGGCCCTGCTACAGGAGCAATTGAGCCGCCCTTGTTCCGTCCCTGTTCCTCCCTATATCCTCTATCGATCCTCTATTCACTGTGATATGATTACACTGGAAAAGGAGCTCAAACTTTTTACGATCTGCAAGGGAAACTAAGATAGAAAAAGACCGCCAAATTTTCTTGGCAGTCTTTTGATGAATTCTTATTGGCTTAGGCCTGCTTTCGGCTGTTTCTGCGGTTTCGCTGCGCTGCGGCAGCATAGAAGGCCTTCATCATGGCAGGAGACATTTCCGGGCAGTCCTCATCGTATTCGATCGGCTTCTTTGCCGCCTCCCGGATCCGAAGGATCTGCTCTTCCGTGAGCTGCTGACCTTCATTTAGAGTATAGGTAACTGTCATAATAAAGTCTCCTTTCTGCAGCGTTCGCAATTCGGGCCGAGATCAGCCGAATACGCTCCTTGCGTTCGGTAAAAACCACAAACAAGATATCTTCCACCTTACCGATGGCAATGTAGCGGTCTTCGTCCGTACTATGCTCAAAATCGTACATTTCAAGATAGTTCGCGTCTTCAAAGACATGCGCAGCATCCTCAAACGCAATGCCGTGTTTCTGCCGATTCAGCGCATCCTTTTCATCGTCCCATTCGTACAGGATTCCCGTCACATTGTCACTTCCTTTTCAATCAGAGTATATCATTTTGCAAGTTCAATGTAAAGCGTCGACCTCCGCAGCCTGCAATTCCTCCCGCTCTGTCCAACCCGGTTATTCTTCTCCCTCCGGCGGCAGATAAGGATCATACGGGCCGCCGGCGGGGGCGCTTGGGGCCGGGGCGCTCTCGTGGCCCTCGTGCTCTTCGTGCTCGGCCGCGAAGCCGCAGGCGTCTGCGCCGCAGCCGAGCTCGATGTCGTTTCCGCCGAAGGCGCCGCAGGCCTCGGCGCCGCAGACGCCGATGATGGAAGCGCCGTGCGCCCCGCAGGCGTCGGCTGCGCAGGCAAAGGCGCCGCAGAGCGTATTGAGGGCGCAGGCCGCCGCGGCGCAGGCCTCTCCGGCGCAGAGCGCGTGGGCCGTACACAGGTCGCCGCCGCAGGCATGGAGAAGCTCGGCCGCCCCGTGGCAGGCGCTGACGCCGTCCGCCGCGGCGGCGCAGGCATCCGCCACGCAGGCGACGGCTCCGCAGGCGCCCGCTCCGTCAATGTTGGCCGTGCAGTTGTCGGCGCCGCAGGCAGCAGCACCGCAGGCGGCGGCACTGCAGTGGCCCGTTGCCTCCGCATGGGCGCCGCAGGCGTGGCCCTGGCAGAGGGCGGCGCCGAGGGCCTGTCCGCCGCAGGCCTGCCCGGAGCAGGCGTGGGCTCCGGAGGCGGCAGCCGAGCAGGCAAAGCCGGCGCAGGCGCTCGCGCCCATCGCGGCCGCCGCGCAGGCATGTCCGCCGCAGGCGCTGGCTCCGGCGGCCGCTGCGCAGGCGTCTCCGCCGCAGGCGCCGAGGGAAGCGGCAGCCGCACAGGCGGAGACGATCAGCACGATCGACAGCCCGCCCGAGATCTGCTTCAGGTCACGGGTGTTCAGCTCGTCGGAAATAAAGTCCGGCAGGACGAAGGCCCCCTGATAGCCCGAGTCCTTTTCAATAAACTTCAGGTTCAGCCCCTCCGGCAGCTCGCGCCCGGCGAGCCCCGACAGGGCGGAGCGCGCGTCGTTCAGCAGCTCCTGACGGAATTCGGCATCCACCATGGAGCGTTTCATGGCCTCCTGATAGAGGTCCTCCAGCTGTTGCTGTGTCCATTCCATAAGCGTCTCTCCTTCACGTAATGTATCTATTTTATTCCTTTTGTTTTCTTAACGCAAGCGCAGATAGCCGCGCAGATAAAGATTCTGCAGCAGGCGGTAGGCCGCCTCTCTCGCCTCGCCCGTCAGGCCGAGCCCTTCCGCGGTCTCGGCAAAGGAGCGCCCGGCAGCATACCCGACGAGGGTGCGCACGCCGATGCCGTCCTCCACGCGGCTGATCCGCCCGCCGCCGCGAAAGCACAGCCGCCCCTCCCCGTCCGGCTCGACGGCGATGTTTCGGTTCCAGGCAAGGGGCAGATCCTCCGGCAGCGGATAGCGGGCCCACTGCGCCGTCAGCTCCTCAAGCGCCCGGCGAAATTCCTCCGCCGAGGCGAAGGGCCGCACGGCGCGCACGCGGTACCCCAGGGGGAACTCCCCGTCCGGGAGCTCCGGCTCGACAAAGCGGATCTCCTTTCGCGGCAGGCTGACGAGAAAGCCCGCTATGCAGCAGATGCTGTAGCGCAGGCGCTTTTCCTCCGCGATGCCGCGGCACGCCTTCGCCCGCCCGGAGTCTGAGATGCGGCTGACGGACTCGGGGTTGTTCGCGAGGATCTCCACGTCCTCCAGCTCCTCCGCCGTGAAGGCCTCCATAAGGCGCTCGAACTGCGCCCGGGAGCGGACCGAGACGCGGACGGCGGCATTTTCCCGCAGCCTTTGGCGTCCCGCCTGACGGAGCAGGGCGCGGAAGCGCTCCGGCTCCCGCTCGGCCGCGGCCGTCGTTGTCTGCGGGAGCTCGCCGAAGATCTCCTCCGCTTTGCGGAGGAATTTTTCATAGTCCGGGTGGTCCAGGGGCTCGGTGGCAAAATACAGCGGGCAGGCGCCCGCGGCCGGGCCGATGAAGTCCTTCGCCGCCGCCAGGATCTCCTCCCAGAGGCGGGCGTTCTCCGCGTTCCAGGCAAAGCTCCCGCGATAGGGCGGCGCGCCGAAGCCGCAGAAGGAGCACTGCACGCGGCAGCCCTCCGTCAGCTCGAAGGCGAGGGGAAAATAGCGGATGGAGGAATGGCGCTCGATCTCCGCGCTCTCCATGCGGCAGCGGTTGCGCACGAGCTCGCCGAAAAAGCAGAGCTCCCGGCTATTAAACCGGCTCTCCGCCGCGGCGGCGCGGACATAGTCCTCCTGCCGCCGCAGGCGGCGGAGATGTTCCTCCCAAAGCGGATTGTCCTCCGCCCGCTCCCCGTATACGGCCGCGCGGACGGCCTCCCGCAGGAGCCTCTCCCCGCCCCCGTCGAGTGCGGCGCGGTAGGAGGGGTCCACGGAATAGCGCGCGAGCGAGCGCCGGAAGGCCGCGTAATCAGGCGTCGGCATGGGTCTGCGCCCCGGCCGCCCGCTTCTTTTCCTCAAAGTGCAGCTCCAGCAGGTCCTCGAGGTTGCCCTTGAAATAGGTGCAGGGGCTGTGCTTGCATTCGCAGTGCAGGTTCTTCTGGCGGATGCGGTTGCAGCCGCCGTTGCAGACCGGGAGATAATAGCAGGCCTTGCACTCCGGATCGTCCAGATACGAGCAGCCGACCATGCTCTCGGCGAGCAGCGGCATGTTCCAGTTGTCAAAGCGGTCGATGTGCCCGACGACCATCTCGGGCATGCCCACGTCGTCCCAGCACTTGTAGAGCTCGCCGTCCGGGCCGACGACGAAGCCGTTCTTCTTCGTCATGACGCAGCCCTCGCTGACCTTGCGCGGGAACAGCGCGAGCGGATTGATCCCGTATTCGCTCACCATGCGGCGGACGAACTCGCCCTGCGCCTCGGGCTCGAAAAAGCAGCTCGCGTCCGGATGGTCGTCCCCCTTGACGAAGCCGGGATAAACCGTGATCCGCTTTCCGAAGTCCGCCGGGAACATCGTGCGGATCGTGTTGTAAACATCCGGGAACTCGTCCTCGTTGCGGGAGTCGACGTTGACGCGGACGTGGATCATGCCGTGGAAGTCCGTCTTCAGGATCTTGCCGATGTTCTCCAGGATGCGGTCATAGGTCGGGGCGCCGTCCTTGCGGTAACGGCGGGCGTCGTGCGTCTCCCGGCGCCCGTCGAGCGTGATCTGCAGGTAACCGATGCCGAGCTCGTTGAGACGGCTGATCTTCTCGTCGTCGAAGAGATAGCCGTTCGTTATCATGGAGGCGCTGTAGCGCTTGCCCATCTTCTTGATAGCCCGGTCGATGCTGAGGATGCGGTCAAAGGCGAGGAGCGGCTCGCCGCCGTACCAGGTGATGTAGAGCTGAGGCGCCCGGTAGCGGGCGATGAAGTCGATCAGCTTTTTCTCCACCTCCTCCGACATCGGCTTGCCGGTGCGGTTGCCCTCGAAGCAGTAGCTGCAGTCAAAATTGCAGGCGCGCGTGATGGCGATGGTCAGGGAGAGCGAGGAGCCCGAGTAGAGCGCGGTGAGCGCGTTCATCTTGAGGATGTTGTAAAAATCGTCGTCCTGCCGGTCCTCCACGAGGAAGCCGAGGGAGCGCAGCGTCATATAGAGCATCGGGTTGCGGGAGAAGTCGTGCCCCTCGGGGTCGGAGGCGATGCTCCGGATCTCCTCGAGGAGGCTCTCCTCCACCTGCATGAAGTTCTTCGAGGCGCTGTTGTAAAGGAGCCAGCCGTTGCGGCGGGACTCGAACAATTTATTGTATCTGGACCATTTCATTTGTTTTCCCCCAAAAGCTGCTTGTCCGCCAGCATGCGGAAGATCCCGTTTTTCGCCATCAGCTCCTCATAGGTGCCCTCCTCGGCGATCGTGCCCCGGTTGAGCACCAGGATGCGGTCGCAGTGAATGACCGTGGAGAGGCGGTGGGCGATGACGACGCGGGTGATGTTTCGTTTCTGAATGCTGTCCGTGACGATCTTCTGCGTCACGTTGTCGAGAGAGCTGGTCGCCTCGTCGAGGAAGAGGATCTTCGGGTCGCCCAGCAGGGCGCGCGCCAGGAGCACGCGCTGCTTCTGCCCGCCGGAGAGCGTGTGCGCGTCCTCGCTCACGGGCGTCATCAGCCCGAGCGGCATGGCCTTGATGTCCTCGATGAGGCCGACCTCCTCGAGCACGCGGACGACGTCCTCCTCCGTGCACGCCGTGTTGGACATGACGATGTTGGTATAGATGGAGCCGAGGAACAGCCCGTCCTCCTGCAGAACGACGCCGAAGTGCCGCCGCAGCTCCGGCCGGCTCAGGCGGCGCAGCGGGATCCCGTCATAGAAGACCGAGCCCCTCTGCGGCTCCTCGAAGCCGAGCATCAGGCGGAGCAGGCTGGATTTTCCGCAGCCGGTGGCGCCGACGATGCCGACGTATTCCCCGGGGCGGATGTGGAGATTCAGGTTCTGCAGGACGGGGTCTCCCCCCTCGTAGGCGAAGCTCAGGTTCTGCACGGCGATGTCGCCGGTCAGGTCCGTCACGATCTCGCCGTCGGCGCAGCGCTCGGGCGGCGTGCGGAGCACCTCGGCGGAATTGCGCAGCGTCGGGATCATGCCGTAGATCTGTGCGATCCCGCCCGCCACGGCGTTCATCGCCCCGCTGTAGCAGGCATAGAGCGTCGTGAAGCCGATGAACTTGCCGGTCGAAAGGCCGGAGATGTCGTGGACGATGTCATAATAGATGATGACGGTGGAGAGCGCCGCGAGCGCGATGCCGGCCGCCTCCGAAATGCGGGCGCTGATGCCGGAGAGATATTCCGCCTCGGCGCAGCCCTCCGCCTTCTCCATGTATTCGTCCAGGACGGCGTCCTCCGCCCCCATGGCGCGCACGGTGTCGATGCCGGAGAAGACCTGATAGAGGAAGGACTTCATCCTTCCCACGAGGCGGGACTGCTTCTCCCGCTCGCCGGAGAAGAGCTGGTTGACGCCCGCCGTAAAGACCATGCTCACCAGCGCGAAGACGAAGCCCACCCGCGCGAGGATCGGGGAATAGCCGCGCATCGCGGAATAATACATCCAGGAAAAGACGAACTGCAGCAGGATCGTCGAGACCGTGTTATAGAGCACGAAGTAGCTCCCCGCGGCGTTTCCCGCGCGGTAGGCCAGCTCGCCCGCGTCGTGGCTGCGGTAAAACTTCTCCGGCAGATGGAAGAGCCTTGTGAAGACCGCCGCCTCCAGCGCATATTTCAGCCGGCTGTTCTGCCGGAAGGAGGCAATGTTCCGGGAGACGGAGAAGAGCAGGCAGCCCGCGGAGAAGCCCACGAGCATCATCCCGTAGTCGAGCAGATTCGTCACGCTGCCGTTGGGAATGATCTTGTCGTAGATCGCCACGTTGAGCCGGCTGACCGCCACACTCACGCGCGTCACGAAATACATGGCGAGCAGCGTGATGAGCAGGTCGCCCGCGGAAAATTCCTTCCGGGCAAAGCGGAAGATCGCGCGCAGGTCGGCCCTGTCCTCGTTGAGCGGCCGGTGCAGGCAGTAGGCCGTCCGGCGCAGGGAGCGCGCGAGGCTTTTTTTCACCCGGCCGGACTCCCGCGTCCGCGGGTCGTAATAGTGCTTCCGGTGGAAGGCGTCCGGATAGAGGACGACGGGGTGCCCGTCCTCCGCGGAAAAGCAGATGAGAGGAGGGATCTCCTTTCGCTCGAAGTTCTCCTCCAGCTCCACCTCCCGGCAGAGGAAGCCCGAGCAGCGGGCAATGTCCGCCACCGTCGGCCTGCCGCCGGAAAGGCGGTTCACGTCCTCCTCCGAGGCGATGGCGATGCCGAGGCGCTCGCAGAGGCAGCTCATGCCGCGGTAGAGCTCGCCGGCGTCCGCGCCTTTTTTTCCTTGCGCCGGGTTTGCCTGCCCCGGCTGAAATTCATAGCTGTTCATCATTCAACACTCTGCCAACGTCTTGTAGATTCCGCCCGAGGCCAGAAGCGCTTCATGCGTGCCCGCCTCGGCGAGCCTCCCGTGGTCGAGCACCAGGATCAGGTCGCAGTCGCGCACCGTGCTCAGGCGGTGGGCAATGAGGATCGTCGTGCAGCCCCGGCTCCGGATATTTTCCATGACCTTCTGCTCCGAGACGGCGTCGAGCGCCGAGGTCGCCTCGTCGAGCAGGAGGACCGCCGGCTTTTTCAGCAGAGCGCGCGCGATCTCCAGCTTCTGCCGCTCGCCGCCGGAAATGTTGGCCCCGCCCTCCTCGAGGCGGCAGTCCAGCCCGCCCGGCAGCCGGGCGATGAGCCCCAGAGCGTCCGCGTCCTGCAGGGCCCGGAAGATCTCATGCTCCTCGTAATCGCGGTTCCACATCGTCACATTGTCGCGGACCGTGCCCGAGAGGATCACGGAGTTCTGGTTGACCATGCAGAGGTTTTTCGTCAGCACGCCGTGCGGGAGCTCGCTCAAGGGGCGGTCGAGCGTGATCTGCCCGCTCCAGGGCTCCAGCAGCCCGGCGACAAGCTTTCCGAGCGTGCTCTTCCCGCAGCCCGAGGTCCCCACGATGGCGACGCGGCTCCCCGGCCCGGCATGGAAGGAGATGCCGGAGACGATCGGCGGATCCGAGAGATCGTAGCCGAACTCCACGTTTTCGACCCGCACGTCCCCGCTCAGGCGCCGGTCCTCTTCGGGATCCTCGGGCAGCGCAAAGCGCGCGTCCTCTTCGGAGCGCCTCACGTCCTCGATGCGCTGCAGGTTGGCCTTCATGCCCTGGATGCTCTGGAGCAGGGCGAGCAGGTCGTTCACGGAGGCGGAGAAGGTCCCCAGCATCATGCAGAAGGCCGTCAGGGTGCCCGTCGTGCACTCGCCGTTGATAATGAAATATCCCCCCGCGATTATGACGCAGATCCGCACGAGCTCCGAAATGGCGCCCGGGAAGGCGCCCAGGATCTGCCTCGCGCGCCCGAGGCGCTGGTCCGAGTCCGTCATGCGGGCATAGCTGCCGATCATCCGCAGGGCCGTCTCGTCCTCCGCGCCGTGCGCCTTCATCGTCGAGGCGACGGAAAGCCCGGCGCACAGAGCCGCGCTCAGCTTCCCCTGGTCGATCATATACCGCAGGTTCATCCCCGCCAGCGGCTCCGCGATCAGCAGCGAGAACACCACATTGACGGCGACGCCGGCCATGCCGATCGCCGTGAGGACCCGGCTGTAGGAGAGCATCAGCCCCAGATAGAAGAGCGACTCGGCGAGATTGATCACCGCGCGGGAGAAGTTCCCCGCGAGGAAGCTGTTGACGGCGCTGTTGCTGTCCGTCCGGTTGGAGAGCTCGCCCGCCGGGCGCTGCATATAGAAGCTTCCCTTCAGGCGCAGCATCCGGTGCATCAGGCGGTAGCTCGTGACCTCGGAGAGCTTTTTCTGCAGCTTGGAAAGGACCGCCGAGCGCAGGGCGGTAAAGAGGATCCGGTAAAGATAAACGATGAGGATCGCCGCCAGGATGACGAAGGCGGCGCCCCCGTCCCCCTGCAGGACGACGGTGTCCACAAAGGTCTGCGTCAGGATGGGGATCATGAGCCCCGGGAAGATCAGCAGCAGCCCCGCCAGGATCAGATACAGGGAGGCCGGCCGGTCCAGAAAGAGCCGCTCCCGCACCAGCTCGGAGACCGAGTGCGGCTTTTTGTCCCGTTTGAAATTCTCGCCCGGCGCAAACGTCAGCACGATCCCGGTATAGCTCTCCTTCAGCTCCTCAAAGCTCAGCTTCCGCCTGCCGCAGGCGGGGTCGCTGATGTAGACCTTGGAGCCCGCGATGCCTTCCAGCACGACGAAATGCACAAAGTCCCAGTGCAGGATGGCCGGGCACGGGATGCTCCGCAGGTCCTCCGCCGTCTTGCGGAAGCCCTTCGCGACGAGCCCGTAGCTCTCGGCCGCCGAGACCAGGTCGGCGGCGTCGCAGCCGTCCCGCGAGACGGAGCACTGATAGCGCACTTCCTCGATGGGGCGGTACTTTCCGAAATAGGCGAGGATCATCGAAAGCGCGACCGCCCCGCACTCGCAGGCCTCCACCTGATAGCGCACCGGTACTTTTTTACGCATGCCGATCCCTCCTCTCCTCTGTTTTCCGCTCAGCTGTCTTCATTGAAATCCGGGAACGCGTACTGGATGGGGCTCATGGTCTCCGTCTCGATCATGAGAGAGACCATCGTCCCGTCGTTCAGCTTCAGGCTGCCGCCGCGGCGGTTGCTCCAGGCATAGCCGTTCTGCGTGTTCCCGTCCTTCTGCAGCTCAATGACCACGGCGACGACCGGCCCCTGCCCGGCAAAGGCCTGCACCAGAGTATCGTCCCCCAGATACTCCCGCATGCCCTCCACGCTCGTCACGTAGGGCTCCACGTAGGTGACCGTCCCCTCCATGTGGCCGTATTCCTGCTGCTCGTACCCGGCGGGATAGAGCGTGACGGGCATGCCGGGCTCCACCGTCTTCCCGTCCGCCAGGGGCACGAAGCTGATCACCTCGCCGCAGGTCGCCGCGCCGGGATGATAGAGCCCCGTGGCGTCCACGGTCTTCACGATCGTGCCGCGGATCGCCCAGCCGAGGAAGGCCCCGGCCAGCAGGAACCCGCCGATGAGCATGATCCAGAAGGCGGACGGCACAACGCGGATCACCTTTTTCGACGTTTCCGCGCCGCCCTCCGGAAGCTTGTATTCTCTTGTGTAAATGCCTGTATTCTGCTTCAGTTCTCCGGCCATGTTCGGCCTCCTCATGTTTCTTTTTCGATCCGCCCTACCGGATAGGGCAGGACGGGGTCGCGGCAGAGCCGATCGCGCGGGAGCGCCAGGAAAAGCAGCTCGTCCCGGATCTGCAGGAGCAGCTTCCGCCGCTTCAGGTCCTCGATCTGCCGCAGGAGCTCCTCCTCCGGCACCTCCGGCAGGCGCTTCTGAAGCTCCCGAAAACGGATGCACGCGTCCGCATTCTCGCAGATCTTTCTGGCTGTGCCGCTCAGGACGAGCCTTGTCTCCGGGGCGCAGGGGCGCCCGTCGTAGATGCCCATAAAGTCTCCGGAGACAAACCACGTGAGGGCCGCCCCGTTCTCCCAGGCCTTCCGCCAGGCGGCGACCGAGGCCTCCAGCGCCTCCTGATAGGGCAGGGCGCGCGCCGGAGCTTCTTCAAAGTATTCGGCAAAGCCCGCGAGAAACGCCGGGTCCTTCCCGAAGAAATATTCATAAAAGCCCGCCCGCCGGACCTCCGTGCCGTACTGCGCGGCGTGCACGGTAAAATAGGAATTCCGCTGATAGATAAAGGTGTTGCGCGCGGGCGGGTTGAGATGGTGCAGGAGCGGGATGAGCTCCATCGTCTCCGCATACCATTCGTCCTTTTCCTGCGGGAAGCCCGTCATCAGGTTCCAGAAGCAGCTGAGGCCGAGCGTTGTCGCCCACTTCAGGAATTCCACGTGCCGGATGGCCCGGTTGCCCTTGTTCATGTGGAGCAGGAGATCGTCCTGCAGGGCCTCGATGCCCGGCTGGAGCCAGAGAAAGCCGGCCTTCTTCAGATCCTCCAGAGCCTCGGGCGGCAGATTCGTCTTGACCTCGGCATACGAGCAGTAGCCCTTCCCGCCGAGCAGCTTTGGGAAGGCGCGGATATCCTGCGGGGAGAGGATGCAGTCGGCAAACAGGAAGCGCTTTACCTGATAGCGTTCGGAGAGATATGCGAGCTCTGCCGCCGTCCGCGCGGCGGTCTTTTTGCGGTAGGACAGCGTCTCGCGGCTGTTGTGCAGCCCGCAGAAGCGGCATTTTTCGCGGCAGCCCCACCAGCAGCCCCGGGAGCTCTCCACCGGCAGCACGACGCTGAACTCGCCCTTCAGGCAGGAGCTCTCCAGCTGGGAAAAATAATCGTCGTAATCGGGATACGGGAGCGCGTCGAGGTCCGGCGCGGCATGCGTGCCGGGCGCCCCGCCCTTTACGAGCACGCAGGGAAATTTCTCTTTGAGCTCGTCATTTTTCCGCTCGAACATGAGGCGCAGCGCCGGAGCGAAGACATCGTCCGACTCGCCGCAGAAAACATAGTCCGCCTGTGGCATATGGTCCGCGATCGCCTGCCCGGCGTACTCGCTGCAGCCGCTCCCTCCCATAAAGGTCACCGTCTCCGGCGAGCGCTCCCGGATGCGCTTGAGGATGGCGAGGCTCGCATTGGCCTGCTGAAAGCCGTAGGAGCAGCCGACGGCCCGCGGCCGGTGCCGCAGCGCGCGGTCACAGACGGCGTCGAGATAGGCGTCCATCTTCTTCCACGCCCGCTCGACGGCGGCGCGAAAAGCCGGGAAACCCGGGCGGCAGTTCGGATCGGCGCGCAGGAAAAATTCCTCGATCTCGTCGAGCGAGGCAAAGCTCTCGTAGCCCGCGAAGGGCTGGAAGAGGATCTCGATGAGCTGCGTGGTGGAATTGGCCCAGAGATTGAAAAGCTTATAATCCTCCGCGCCGACCGCGTCGGCAAAGAGGAGGTTGGCGTAAAGCACCTCGGCGGTAAGCCCCGCCTGCTCCGCCTCCGCCTTCAGAAGCCCCAGCGCAAGGGACGGGACCGTTGCGATCCCAAGAGGAGGCGCGATCAGGCAGACATCGCTCCGTTCCATTTCTTCGCCCTCCTCTCTCTTTTCTATAAATATTTATTTTATCACAGCTTCGCCTTGCCGTAAAGAAATTCCTTTCCTCCCGTTGACTTTCTCCTCCGCTTGCCTTATTCTATACGAACTGCGGGACGGGAGCCTTCTCCTTCCCGGTTTTTTCAATGAGGGTATTATGACAAAAACGACTTCTCTGACCGAAGGGCCGATCGCCTCCGCGCTGATCCGCTTTTCGATCCCTTTTCTTCTCGCGACGCTGCTGCAGTCTCTTTACGGCACGGTCGACACGCTCGCCGTCGGCAACTTCGGCAGCACGGCGGGGCTCTCCGCCGTCTCCACCGGGGCGGAGATCCTCAGCCTCGTCACGTATCTTTCCATCGGCCTTGCCAACGGCGGGACGGTGCTCCTCGGGCAGCTCATCGGTGCGAAGGACACGAAGCGCGCCGCGAAGGTCGTCGGCAATATGATCATCGACTTTGCCGTGATCAGCTTTGTGATGATGGGGCTGATGTTCCTCATCTATCCGACGCTGCTGCTCCTGCTGAATCTCCCGGAGGAGGCGCTGCCCGAGGCGCGGAACTATATGAAGATCTGCTCGCTCGGGATCCCCATGATCATCGGATACAACATCGTCTGCTCGCTGCTCCGCGCCGCGGGCGACAGCCGGAGCCCGCTTCTCTTCGTCGGCATCGCCACCGTCGTGAACATTCTCGGCGACCTGCTGCTCACGGCCGTATTCCCGCTCGGGGCCGCCGGCGTCGCCGTCGCGACCGTCACGGCGCAGAGCGTCAGCTTTCTGTTCAGCCTGTTCTTCATCATGAAGCGGGGCATGCCCTTCCCGTTTTCCCGGAAGGACATCCGCTTTGACGCGTCCGTGACCGCGCAGATCTTCCGGCTCGGCGTGCCGATGGGGCTGCAGAGCATCCTCATCAATCTGAGCTTCATGTTCATCACGTCCATCATCAACTCCATGGGGCTCACGGCCAGCGCCGCGATGGGTGTGGGAGACAAGATCACCGGCTTCGCCTTTATGCCGCAGAGCTCCTTCAGCCAGGCGCTGGCGGTCATCGTGGCGCAGAACGTCGGCGCAAGGCAGCCCGAGCGCGCCTGGCGCTCCGTGCGCCTCGCCTGCGTGATCGGATTCTGCATCGAGACGCTGTTCGTGGCCGTCTGCTGGCTCCGCCCGGAGCTCTTCCCCGGGCTCTTCACCTCGGATCCGGAGGTCGTCCGCCTCGCCGGGCTTTATATGAAAGCCTACGGGATCGACGCCCTGCTCACGAGCATCAGCTTCTGCCTCTCCGGCTTCCTCAACGGCTGCGGAAAGACGACCTTCAACATGGCGCAGAACCTGATCGCGACCTTCCTCGGCCGCATCCCCGCCACCTGGCTGCTCGCCCGCCTGCCGCAGACGAACCTCTTTCTCATCGGTCTCGCCGCCCCGGCGAGCACGGTCATGACGCTCGCGATCCTCGCGGTGTATCTCACGAAGGGCTGCTGGAAAAAAGGCTTATACGAGCCATAACAAGCAAAAAATGAGGGTCAAACGGCCCTCATTTCTGTTTTTCCTCGTGATATTCCTTTTCCGTGTTCACATTCCAGATGGCGGACTTGTCCGCGCTGCCGGACAGGAGGCAGTCGACCGCCGCGAAGGACGTCATCATGGAATGGTCGAGATTGTTGTAGCGGTGCTGGCCGTTGCGGCCGACGCAGTAGAGATTTTGGATCGTGTTGAGATAATCCGTCAGCGTGCCGATCTCGGCATAGGTGTCAAAATAGGCGGGATAGGCCTTCTTCACCTTTTCCATGTGCGTGTCGAGCACATCGTCCGCCGAGGAGATCAGGCCGATCTTCTGCATCTCCTCCACGCCGAGCGCCGCGAACTCCGCCTCGCTCTGCCGCCAGAAGGCGTCCGTATCGTTGCAGAAGTATTCCAGCCCGACCCAGACGGTGTTCTCGAGATCCTTCACGAGATACGGGCTCCAGTTGTTGTAGATCTGGAAGCGGCCCATTTTTACGGAGCGGTCCTGCACATAGACCCAGCAGTCCGGCACGATGTTGCCGACGGTCGTGAGCGGCGTCTCATTCTTCAGCGCGAGCTTTTTTACGAGGACGCCGAGCGTCATATAATCGCGATACGGCAGCCCCGCCGCGACCCGCGCCGGCTCCGGAGGAACGTCGTTCAGCGCCGCCGCCAGGTCCTTGAGCGGCATGGAGGAGATCACGGCGTCCGCCGGGAGCGTCACGCGCTCCCCCGCCTTTTCGTACGTCACGGAGACGATCCTTCCGCCCTCCTGCCGAAGGCCGACGGCCTCCGCCCCGGTGAGGATCGTGCCGCCGAGCTCCCGCACGCGCTTCGCCGTCACCTCCCAGAGCTGGCCGGGGCCAAGCTTGGGATATTTGAACTCCTCGATGAGCGAGGTGTTGACCTGCCGGTTCTTCACGTGGAAGGCCTTGCCCGCCACGTCCTTCAATATGCCGCCGATGGAAAGGCCCTTGGTGCGCTGCGCGCCCCAGGAGGCGTCGATCTCGCTTGGATGCCGGCCCCAGAGATTCTCGGTGTAATATTCAAAAAACATCGAATACAGCTTGCGTCCGAAGCTGTTGATGTAAAAGTTCTCGAGGCTGTCCTCCGGCAGGCGGTGCAGCATGGCGCCGAGATAGCTGAAGCCGCACTGCAGCGTGTTCTTCAGCCCCATGTTCCGGAACGTCTGCGCCTTGAGGGAGATCGGATAGTCATAGAACTTTCCGTCAAAGAAGATGCGGGAGACCCGGCGGCGCGTGAGCATCACCTCGTCCGTCTTCTCCGGGTCCGGGCCGCCGGAGCGCAGCGGCACCTCGCGCCGCAGAAGGAGATCGTCCTTCGAAGGGGCGCCCTGGAGCGGCAGCATTTTCTCCCACCAGTCGTTCACCTCGGGGACCTTGGAGAAGAAGCGGTGCCCGCCCATGTCCATCCGGTTTCCGTGATAGGCGACCGTGCGGGAGATGCCGCCGAACGTCTCGCTCGCCTCGAGGAGCGTCACCTCATATTCCTCCGAGCGGGAGAGAAGCTCGTAGGCCGCCGTCAGCCCGGCGGGCCCTCCTCCAATAATGACTGCCTGTTTTTTCATGTCCGATACCTGCTTCGCAATTGATTTCCGCTATTATAACACACCGTTTCGCAGCATTCCACTTTTTCCTGCTTGCAACGCGCGCCGGAATGGGATAAAATTTCGTTATTCATATCTTTTGCTTCTGTGAGGCGACCAATGCAGACCAAGCTCAAAAAGTTTCTGCCGTTTGCGGCATTTTTTCTTCTCTTTTTCGTCAACCTTCTCGTCGCGCTGCACCACGAGGCCTGGCGGGACGAGGCGCAGGCCTGGCTCCTCGCCAAACACACCTCCCTCCCGGAGCTCTTTTCTCTGCTCCCCTCCGAGGGGCATCCCTGCCTCTGGTTCCTGCTTTTAAAGCTGCTCGTGTCGCTGGGGCTCCCCTTCTCCGCGCTGTGGTGTGTCAGCCTGGCCGTCACCTCGCTCGCGGCCGCCCTGCTGCTTTGGAAGGCGCCCTTCCCCGCCCCCTGCCGGGCGCTGCTGCTCTGCAGCAATCTGTTTCTGTATTATAACCCCGTCATCCCGAGGGTCTATTGCCTCGCGGCGCTGCTCTGCGTCTGCGTCGCCGTCTTCGCGCCGGGGCGGCTCTCCCGCCCGGGGCGCTATCTCATCTTCGTGGCGCTTCTGTTTCAGACGCACGTCGTCCTCTTCGGCTTCGCCGGAGGGCTGATGCTGGAGTATGCGATTTCCGCCTGGCGGGAGGACCGGAAAAAGCTCCCCTGGCTTCTGCTGCCGCTTTTCAGCCTGGTGCTGAGCTTTCTGGAGCTTCACAAAAGCAGCTCGGCGGGCGACGCGCGCGGCACCTCTCTGGCGGATCTCTTCGCCGGCGTGCGGGAAAATCTCGCCTCGGCCGGCAGCACGCTGCGCACGCTTTTCGGCCGCTATATCGGCCTTTACGGGCACGACGCTCTCGCCGCCGCGCTCCTCGCCGGCACTCTTGCCGTTTTCCTGCTCTATGTTCTGTTCATCCTCCGCAAAAAGCAGCTCGCCGCCTGCGGCGCTTTCCTGCTCGCCCTGCTCTGCGGCATCGGCTGGATTGTGTTCGTGAACCTCTTCGTCTATCAGACGGCGATCCACACCGACGTCTGCCTCACGGCGATCTTGCTTGCCTCGGCCTGGATGCTCTTCTCCGTGCAGGCCCCTCCGCTGCGGCGCTGTACGCTCGCCCTCGCGCTGGTCTTCTCGCTGCTCAGCGCCAAAAACGCCGTCTCGATGTCGCTTTTCGACCTCTCGGGCTCCTATTCCGGCAGCCGCGAAATGGCCTCCTATATGGCCGCAGAAGTGGAGGAGGGCAGCCTCGTGCTCCTCGGGAACGATCCGTACTGCACCGCTCCCGTCGCCTACCTCGAGGATCTGCGGCCGGATCTCGTCTTCCGGAACGCGGAAAAGGACAAGCCCTATACCTACTACGACTGGGCCGACGCCGGGCAGGAGGACGCCGGCGCGCTCTCCGCGTCTCTCGCCGAAGCGCAGGACGGGCCCGTCTACCTCCTCTCGCCCGCCCCGCTCGACGCCGAGGGGCTCACGCTCGTGAAGGCGTGCACGGCCGAGGACATCCACTCCTCGGGTGAGAGCTTTTACCTCTATCTCTGCGCATGATACAGCAAAACGGCAGGATCCGCTCCTGCCGTTTTTGTTTCTTTTATGCTCCGGTCTGCGCGGGTGTTGGGACCGGGTCGAAGATATAGTCCATATCCGTCTCGACCGAGATGCCGGGCACGCTGCCCGTGAGCGTATACTGCCACAGGTCGATGTGATAATAAAAGCTGGGATAAGTCACGTCCGGCGGCGTGCACGGGAGGGCGAACCAGACCTTGTAGCCCGTCAGGCGGGAGAGATCGTAGCGGTAATAGCCCGTGGTCCGGTTATAGTAGACGCAGGGCTCGTAGCCGGCGCGGCGGACCGTCTCGCAGAAGGCGACGGCGCAGTCTGTCAGCGTGGAGACGTCCAGCCCGGAAGTGCGGGCGTCCTCCGCCTCGACCTTTTCCCAGTCGAAGACGACGGGAAGAGAGACGTCCAGCCCCTTGATCCGGTCGAGCACCCAGTTTGCCTCCTCGATCGCCTCGGCGACATTGATGGCCTGGGAGAAGAAATAGACGCCGACCTGCATGCCGCAGCTTTTGGCGCCGGCGTAATTCGTGCTGAAATACGCGTCCTCAAAAAGTCCGCCCTCGGTGTAGCCCCGGCGGCCGACGCGGACATAGCAGAAGTCGTAATTCTGCGTGCGGACCTGATCCCAGTCGATGTCCAGCTGGTGCTCCGAAACGTCGATCCCCTTGCGGACGGTGTATTGGCTGCCGACGTAGACCGGCGTATCGCCGACGTACTGGAAGTCCTCCTTCTGCAGATCGTTCGTCTCGACGCCCTCGAGCGGCGTATACCAGACCCAGTCATATCCGTCATAGAGATACACCTGGCCCGCATGCGGGTCCTCCGTCGCCTTCGGCGCGAAGAGGCCGCAGCCGGAGAGGAGAAGGAGCGTCGTCGCGAGGCTCAGGCAGAGCAGCTTTCGTTTCATGGCAGCACCTGTTTCGTAAAAATACAAAAGAGACATCGAAATGGATGTCTCTTTTTGAGTGGGGGAAGGTGGATTCGAACCACCGAAGGCATTGCCAGCAGATTTACAGTCTGTCCCCTTTGGCCACTCGGGAATTCCCCCATATATAACTTGTTGGAGCTGGTAGACGGACTCGAACCCCCGACCTGCTGATTACAAATCAGCTGCTCTACCAACTGAGCTATACCAGCACGTCACCAGCTCGGTTATAATAGCAAATCCGCATCCAAAAGTCAACCTTTATTTTTCTGTTTTTTGAAAAAATCTCCGCAGCCGTTTGGGGCTGCGGAGATCGGATCCTTTGGGGGGAAACTTACTTGGTCGGGATGATGAGCTGCTGGCCGGGCTTGAGCGAATCGCCGCTCTCAAGGCCGTTGGCCGCAAGGATGGCGTCCTTGTTGGCCCAGTAGTCCACGCCGCAGCGGCGGCAGATCTCATCGAGCGTGTCGTTCTTGACGACGGTATAGAGGATGTTGCCGTCTTCATCGATGGAGTATCCGCGGCGGCCCAGGCGGTTCTGCAGCTCCTCGATCTTGGCTGCCTGCTCCTCGGCCTTCTGCTTGAGCGCGTTGATCTCATCCCGCAGGGCGGCGAGGATGTCCTCCTTGTCCGCCTCGGCGGAGATCGCGGGCTCGGCCGCGGGCTCTTCCGAAGCTTCGGCCGTCTCGGCCTCTGCCTCTTCTGCCTCTTCGGCCGCAGGCTCGGCCTGAACGAGGGCGATCAGCTCGGTGAGCGTGGTCTTCTCGGCTTCCTCCATGGCGGCGACGGTCTCCTCCGCCTCTTCCTGAACGGCGGCGACCTGCGCTTCGGCTTCCGCCTGGACGGCAGCGATCTGCTCCTCGGCTTCGGCCTGGGCGGCAGCGACCTGCGCTTCGGCTTCGGCCTGGGCGGCGGCGACGGTCTCTTCGGCTTCGGCCTTGACGGTCTCGACTTCGGCCTTCAGCTCAGTGATCGCCGTTTCCTTCTCTTCGATCTGAGAGGTCAAAGCGGCGATCTCCTCCTCGGCCTCGGCCTTGGCCGCGGCGAGCGTCTCCTCTGCTTCCTGCTGCGCGGCGGCGAGCGTTTCCTCCGCCTGCGCCTTCGCCTCTTCGAGCTCGGCTTCCTTTTCTTCAATGGTGGCATTCAGAGCCGCGATCTGCTCTTCCGCCTCGGCCCGGACGGACTCCACCGTCTCTTCCATGGTCTCGCTGACCGTCTCCGCTGCCGTCTCGGCCGTCTCGCTGACGGCGTCTGCGGCGGTCTCGGCCGTTTCGCTGACCGTCTCTGCGGCGGTCTCAGCCGTCTCGCTGACCGTCTCTGCGGCGGTCTCAGCGGCTTCGGTTGCGTTTTCAACGGCCTCCGCGGCTTCTTCCGAGGCACTCTCCGCCGCCTCCGCGGCCGTTTCCTTTGCGGCATTTGCCTCGTCGAGCATGCTCTGGAGCGACTCCGACTGCGCAAGGCTCTCGGCCAGGTTCTTGGCCGCCGTGCTGTATTTGCTGCCGAATACGATCGCGAGGATCGCGCAGATCACGAGAGCGACCGCGAGCACGATCGTCAGCTTCTTTCCGCCGGACGAATTTTCCATAGGGTTCTCCTGCCTTTTCTCTTATTTTAATTGCGTTGACTGCGATATTTGGTTTATTATACAACGCTCTCCCCGCAATTTCAAGAAGCATCTCTCAATCTTTCCGGATCGGCAGCTGGACGGAAAAGATATTTTTCCCGTCCCGGCTCTCCGCCCAGATCTTTCCCTTGTGCTCCCGCGCGATCTCCTCGGCGATGGCAAGGCCGAGGCCGTAGCTGTGGTTCATGCTCCGGGCGCGGTCCACCCGGTAAAAGCGCTTGAAGATGTTTTTGATCTCCTCCGCCGGGATCGGCTCCCCCTCGTCGGCCACGGAGATCGTGCACGTCTTCCCATGGGAGGAAAGGGAAAGGACCGTTTCGGTATTCGGCAGGCAGTATTTCTGCGCATTGTCCAGGAAGATCTCCATCAGACGGCGGAGCTTCTGCTCGTCGCCCTTCACCGCGATGCCCGGCTCGATCTCGCCGGAGAGCGTCAGCCCCTTTTCGAAAAAGACCGGCTCAAAGGGCAGCAGGGCATCGGACGCGAGCTCCGAGAGATCGACCCGGCTGAAGCCGGCCGCCGAAGGGCGGTTCTCCATCCGGCTGAGGTCCAGCATGCTCTCGACGAGGCCGCGCATCTGCTCCGCCATCTGCAGAATGCTGCTGACGAACTGCAGGCGCTGCTTTTCGGAATAGGAGCCGTCCTCCAGCATCTGCCCGTTCGTCATGATGACGGTGAGAGGCGTTTTCAGCTCGTGCGAAGCATCGGAAATGAACTGCTTCTGCTGCCGGAAGGCCTTCTCCACCGGCCTTACCATCCACACGGCCAGCAGCCAGCTCAGCACGCCGAACACGAGCAGCGCGAGCGCGCCCACGATGAGGCAGCCCTTCTCGAGCTGGCTGATCGTAGCCTCCGGGAAGCTGTTGTCCGCGAAGGCGAACGTCACCTTTCCGTCCGGCCAGGTGCTCTTGAGGTAGCAGAGCGTATATTCCGGAACGGTGCCGCTGTCCTCCGCCTTCTCGCTCTCGACCTGTGCGAGGAGCGCGGCGATCATCTCTCCGTCCGAGAGATCGTAATAGTCGCCGGAGGTGGAAATGACGTTTCCCTCGGGATCGAGCTCGATGATAAAATACGGCAGGCGGACATTTTCGTCCTCCATCGTCTCGTCCGGACGGACCTGATGGCGCGGCGAAAGAGCGAGAGAGCGCAGCATTTCCGCGTTCTCCCGCTCGAGATTGTTCTTTGTGGTTTGGATCAGGAGCCCCAGCATCGCCGCCAGCATCAGGGAAAATACCGTCATCAGAACGATGACGACCTTGATACGGAGCTTGCGGATCATGCTTCAGCCACCTCCAGATGATATCCCTGCCTGCGGATGGATTCTATTCTAACATCCGAGCCGATACTTGCAAGCTTTTTTCGCAAAAATCCGACGTAGACCTCCACGTGGTTCTCGACGGCGTTGGAGTCGTAGCCCCAGACGCGGGAGAGGATCACCTCTTTGGCGATGTTCTTCTCCTTCGTCTGCAGGAGCAGGCGCATCACGTCGAATTCCTTGGCCGAGAGGCGGATCTTTTTTCCGCCGCAGTGGAGCGTGCAGGTGGAGAGGTCGAGGCGCGTGTTGCCGTAGGCCAGCTCGTCCACCTCGCTCCCCTGCCGCCGAAGCAGGGCATTGATGCAGGCAAGCAGCTCCCGCGTATCAAAGGGCTTCGTCAGATAATAATCCGCGCCGGCGTTGAGGCCTTCGATGCGGTCCTCCACATCGGCCTTCGCCGTCAGCATGAGGATCGGCGTTGTGCACCGCCTTGCGCGGACCGTCCGCGCGACGCCGAAGCCGTCCAGCTTCGGCATCATTACATCAAGGATCAGGAGATCATAGATGCCAAGCTCGGCATATTCCGTTCCTTCCTCCCCGTCGTAGGCGCATTCCACTTCAAAGCCCTTGCTCTCGAGCAGCGTCTTGATGGAATCCGCCAAGAGCTTCTCATCTTCCACGATCAGTACGCGCATCGTCTCTGCTCCTTTTCTTTCTTATTTTTGATCTCTTATCCGCGGTTTCCGCCGCCGTGCATTCCGCCGCCTCCGCCGCCGGGCATTCCGCCGCCTCCGCCACCGCCGCCTCCGGTGAGGCTGCTGAAGAGGCCGCCGACGCCGCTGCCGCCGCCTCCGCCGAAGATGGATTCGACGTCGATGGAGTCGGTATATTCATAGTAAACGCTCTCCCCTTCCGTGATGCCGGAAAGGACCTGGACATAGGAGCCGTCGGACACGCCCGTCGTCACCTCGACGGGGTTGCCGAGCGTGCCGGTGCTCTCGTCATAGGAGGTATAGACCAGGGTCTTCTGTCCTTCCTCGCAGAAAGCCTCGGCCGGCAGCGTCAGGACGTCCTCGGTCGTGGAGATGATGATGGTGGAGGAGGCATTCATGCCGGCAAGCATGGTGTCATCCCGCGGGAGCGTGATGACGGCGCTGTACTTGGTATTGCCGCCGGAATTGGTGGCCGAACGGTTGATCTCCGTGACCGTGCCGGTATAAGACTTCCCCGGCAGCGCATCGATCGTCATCCGCGCCTCCTGCCCCAGCTTGACCGAAAGAATATCCAGCTCGTCGACCGTAATGCTGATGGTGATCTCATTCTGCGGAGTCACCGTCATGGGGATGGAGGAATCGAGAGAATACATCTCGAAGTCGTCTTCGTCGTCGGTGGAAGAAGAGGAGGAATAAGAAGCCCCGCCGCCCATGTTGGCCATGCTGGTCATATTGGTCATATTAGATGTACCATCAGTACCGCCACCCGGTGTTACAGACGGGGTGTCATTATGTCCAGCATATATTTTCCATGCAGGGTTTTGTAAATCGTTATTATCTGTTGTGTAAACCAGAAGGAATACATCTCCAACTCGAACAAGTGAATTGGCATATGGATACATTCCTTCTCCAGTCCAGCTATAAAAGGTTCCGCCAGTTACCGATGTTTCTGTAACTCCATCAAAGCTGCCCCAAGAAGTCCCGATATTTAGATTAGCTAAATCGTCCGGTGTGCGGTCTTCCTGTAAAATTTTGAAATTTATAACACCATCCGATATGCTGCTTACCATTCCGACATAGCTATATGTAATTACTGCTTCGGGATTTGGCTGATTTGAAGCCAACAATTCGAGCTTGATTTCGTCTTCACTCGAATACTTCAATGCCTGGCCGATGGTATACTTGGAGGTGTTGTTTTCCAGTTCTTCGGCGGCGGATTCGTCGATGTCGGCGATCTGGCCGTCGCAGGGGGCGACCAGGACACCGTCTTCGTAGAGGGTGACGAGGTCCTGCATCATTTCTTCGTATTCCCTGTGCTGCGCGGCATAGGTATCATAGGCCGAAGAGTCCGTCGTGTCCTTGAGATAGAAGAGGCCGGTGTTAGCATAGACGGTCTTTCCTTCTACGGCATAGACGCTTCCGACCGTCCCCGTGTAGGCCTGGGCCTTCCATTCCTTGCCTTCGATCTCGAGCACGGCAAGCGCGCCGTACTCCAGCATGACCTGCTGCACGTCGTCGCCCGGCTGGGCGTAGACGGCGATCACCGTTCCCTTCGCGGGCGCCGTGATGTAGGTGGAGGCGGCATTGTCGGCGACGGAGGTCATCTCCTCCTCGAGATACTCGAGCGTCTCCTTGACGGAGGCCATCGCCTGCAGCACCGTCGTGCGGTCAACATAGGCGAGAGCCTGGCCCTCCGTCACGATGTCCCCGTTACTGACGAGATACTGCGTGATCTCAACGCCGCTCGGCAGCTCCACGTCCTCCGCGTCCTCCGCCGTCAGCGTTCCGGTGCCGGAAAGCGTCTTGTCAATGGAGCGGATCTCCGCCTTGGCCGAGACCACGCTGGCCTCATCCCCGCTCTGCTCCGCCTTTTCAATGAGAAACGGCAGGCAGGCAAGCGCCGCGATGATCAGCACTGCCACAATGCCCAGGATGATATTTTTTCTTTTTCTTTGTGCCATGCTTAGCCTCCGTAATGCAGAGCGTCGATCGGCTTCATTTTCGCCGCCTTGTTGGCCGGCGAAAGCCCGAAGATCACGCCGATGAGGAAACAGAATACAACTGCGATGAGCACGACCGTCCCGTTCAGCTCAAAGCTCATGCTCAAACTGGAGACGACGACCGCCGCCACGCGCAGGATGACCCAGGAGAGGAAGATCCCGATCGCGCATCCCATCATGCACAGCACGACCGCCTCCATCAGGAACTGCCGGAGGATCGTGCCGCGGGTGGCGCCGATGGCCTTGCGGATGCCGATCTCGCGCGTACGCTCCGTCACCGTCACCATCATGATGTTCATGATGCCGATGCCGCCGACGACAAGGGAGATGCCCGCGATGCCGCCGAGCAGGATGGAGAGGATGGAGGTGATGGAGCTCATGGCGTCCTCCATAATATTCGTGGAGGTGACGTCATAGGCGTCTTCGTCCTCTTCAAAGCGCTCGTAAAGGATGGCGGTGATCGCCGACTCGGCATCGTCGACCGAGGAATCCTCGGCCGCGCCGATGGCAAAGGAGGTGATGTCCTCCGTGACCGTCGTCGAGATGCGCATGAGGGAGGTGTACGGGATATAGGCCGTGTAGCTGCCGGACATCATCGACGTCATGAGCGACTCGTCCTCGGAGAGGACGCCGACGATGGTGTACTTCATGCCGTCGAGCGAGATCTCCTCGCCGATGCAGTCCTCATAGCCAATGAGGTCCGTCGCAGCGGAATTGTTCAGAATGCAGACGCGCGTATTGTTGTCGACGTCGGAATTCTTGATGAAGCGGCCGAGCGAGAGCGTGAGCCCTTCAATGTCGTAATATTCCGGCGTCACGCCGTAGACCGTGAAGCTGTCGCTGTCGGAGCCGTATTTGCCCGTGCAGCTGCCGGTCGCGTAGGCGGCGATGCTTGCGATGGTGGGCTCCTGCTCCGTCCAGTCCCGCAGATCCTGCAGGGAGATCGGATAGCCCTTGTCGTCCGAGACCGTGACCGTCAGAAGGTCGCTGCCAATCGAGGAGACCGCGTCGGTGACGGACGCCGTCGCCCCGCTCACGAGGCTGACGAGGACGACCAGCGACACAACGCCAATGATAATGCCGAGCATCGTCAGCAGGGAGCGCATTTTGTTCGAGGCAATGCTCCGGAGCGCCATCTTGAAGGATAACATCAGATCTTCACCTCCGAAAGCTTTCCGTCCATGATGTGGATGATGCGCTTGGCCTGCACGGCAACGTCGTTGTCGTGCGTGATAAGCACGATGGTGTTCCCCTGCTCGTGCAGGTCGTGGAACATGTCCATGATCTCGTTCGTGGTGCGGGAGTCGAGGTTGCCGGTCGGCTCGTCGGCCAGGATCAGAGAGGGCTCCGTCACCAAAGCGCGGGCCACGGCGACGCGCTGCTGCTGTCCGCCGGAGAGCTCCGTCGGGAGGTGCTTGGCGCGCTTCGTGAGGCCGACCTTCTCGAGCGCCGCCGCAACGCGGGCCTTGCGCTCGGAGGCCTTGACGCCGCGGTAAATGAGCGGCAGCTCGATGTTTTCTTCCGCCGAGAGCTTCGCGATCAGATTGAAGTTCTGGAACACGAAGCCGATCTTCTCGTTGCGGACCTTGGCGAGTTCATTTTCCGTATAGTCCTCGATGGGGATGCCGTCGAGAAGGTAGAGCCCGTCGTCGGCAATGTCCAGGCAGCCGATGATGTTCATCAGCGTGCTCTTGCCCGAGCCGCTCGGCCCGATGATGCTGACGAATTCATGCGGATAGATGTGCATCGTCGCATGGTCGAGCGCGTGGACGCGCTCATCACCGATCTGGTATACCTTGGTTACGTCTTTCAGGTCGATCATGCCGCACCTCAGCCTCTTCCGCCGGGCATTCCGCCGCCGCCTCCGCCGAAGCCGCCTCCGCCGCTCGGCATGCCGCCGCCAAAGTTGCCTCCGCTGAAGTCCATGCCGCCGAAGTCGCCGCCCATGCCGCCGAAGTCCATCGTGGCAAAGGCGCTGCTCTCGGTCTCGGTATAGTAGACCGTGTCGCCTTCCTTGAGCCCGGAGGTGATCTCTACGTAGCTGGAGTTGGAGATGCCGGTCTCGACCTCGACGACGCCGCCGAACTGCTTCGTCTCTTCGTCGTAAGAGGTATAGACATAGGAGGTGGAGCTTGTCTGGTGCAGGGCTTCCACCGGGATGATGACCGCGTTGTCCACGCCCTGAATGCGGACGACGACCTTCGCGCTCATGCCGGAGAGCATCTGCTCGTTCTTGTCGAGCGTAATGACGGCCGAGTAGCGCGTGACGCCGCTGGAGCTGGTCGCCGTCTTGTTGATCTCGGTGACGGTGCCGGTGAAGACCTCGTCTCCGATCGAGTTGACGGTAATGGAAGCCGTCTGCCCGAGCTCAAGGGAGAGGATGTTGCTCTCGTCGACGCTGATGGAGATCTCCATGCTCTCGTCCGGGGAGATCGTCACGACGTCCGTGCCGTCCGTGGTGGAAGACGCGGTGGTGGACACCGTCGACGTCGTGCCGTACATGGAATAGGAAGACGTGCCGACGGAGGCCGTGGAGGTGCCGCTGCCGTCGTCATAGTCGACACTGCTGATGGAGCCGTCCATCGGAGAGAGGAGCGCGCCGTCGCGGTAGATCTGCATCAGTTCGAGCAGATCCTCTTCCTTCTCGTTGCGCTCCTTGATGAGGGCCTCGTAGTTGGCGGAGAAGGATGTATTCGTCAGCGAGCAGATCGTGGAGGTGGCGTAGACGTTGCTGTTCTCCTGCACGCTGAAATAGCTGATCGTTCCGCTGATGCCGGTGACGCGGAGGACGCTGTGGATATAGAGCGGCCCGCTGCCGAGCTCGTTGCCGTCCTCGTCGAGCACGGTGACGACTTCGTCCATTTCCGGCCCGTTGTCCGTCACGAGGATGACGGCCGTGCCGGTCGTCACGGTGTCCACGGCTCCGCTGATCTCGGTCTGCTTCTCGTTGCCGCGGATGACGCGCACGCTGTCGCCCGCCGAGAGGGAGCCGGCCGGGATGTCAACGGCCATGTAGCCGTCGAGCGAGATGAGGGCGATGGCGCCGTGCTCATACATGCAGGAGAGCACGTCCTGCCCCTTTTCGCCGTAGATCTTCTTCACGCGGCCCTTGACGCCGGCGGAGATGTAGGAGGAGACGGCGTCGCTCGCCGCGTCCGCGATCTCGTCGTCAAGGTCGTCCAGCTCGTCCTGCACGGAGGCCATGGCCGAGAGGACGGAGGCCATGTCGAGCGTGGCGAGCGTATCGCCCTTGTGCACCTTGTCGCTCGCGGAAACGACGACCTCGTCGATCGTCACGCCGTCCGGAACGGTGATGATCTCCTCGTCGACATTGGCGAGCGTGCCGGAGCCGGAGACGGACGTGCTGATACTGCCGACGGTGGCGTCATAGCTCACGACGTCGCCCACCGAGCTCGTAAAGCGCTCGTTCACCTGGCGGCGCAGATAGATCACGCCCCCTACGATGCCGACCGCAAGGATCAGGATCACCAGGATGACCGTGCGGATGATCTTGCGCCGTTTCTTTTTCTTCTTCTTTTCGAGAGACTTGAAGAGAGCCTCGTCTCTCCGGGCCTGCTCGGGGTCGACCTCCGCGCTGCTTTCCTTCGCGACGATCTGATCGGCCTGCTCCTGGAGCTGAAGCTCCTGCTCATACGTGTTTTTCTTGTCGCTCATAAACGGATCCTCCGAGGATATTTTTCTACGCGCGGTATCATACCGCGTTTCGCTGAAAGAATGCTGAATTCTTTTCCCGCTTCTTTTCAGAAAAAATGAAGGAACTGTAAACTCTTGCAGTTCCTTCCTCTTTTATTTACATAATATAGCTTACGGAAGATTCCTTCCCAGCTGCCAGAACGCGACGGCGCTGGCGGCCGCGACATTCAGGGAGTCGACGCCGTGGCTCATCGGAATGCGCACGGTATAGTCGCACCCGGCGATGGTGGTCGCCGCGAGGCCGTCCCCCTCCGTGCCGAGAATGACGGCAAGCTTTTCCTCCGCGAGAAGCGCCGGCTCGTCAATGCCGACGGAGTCGTCCCGCAGCGCCATGGCGGCCGTCTTGAAGCCCATCGCGCGCAGGCGCTCCATCCCGCTCCCCGGCCAGTCGGCCGGCTCCTCGCCGAGATAGGTCCAGGGGATCTGGAAGACCGTCCCCATGCTGACGCGGACGCTTCGGCGGTAGAGCGGGTCGCAGCAGGCAGGCGTGAGGAGCACGGCGTCCATATTCAAAGCCGCCGCCGAGCGGAAGATGGCCCCGATATTCGTCGGGTTCATCACGTTTTCCAGAAGGGCGATCCTTCGGGCGCCGGCGCAGAGCTCCTCCGCGCGCTTCAGCGGCTTTCGCCGCATGGCGCAGAGCACGCCCCGCGTCAGGGCAAAGCCGGTCAGATTCGTGAGCACGTCGAGCGTGGACGTGAACACCGGGATCTCCGGCCGGAGCGCGGCGCAGCGGGAGATCACGTCCTTCGCCTGCCCCTCCACATGCTTATGCTCCATCAGGAGAGACACGGGCTCGTAGCCCGCGTCGAGCGCCCGCTCGATCACCTTCGGGCTCTCGGCAATGAACATCCCCTTTTCCGGCTCGCGGTTGTTGACCAGCTGCCGCTCCGTCAGCCTTGCGTAGACGTCCAGCTCCGGCGCCTCAAAATCCGTCAGTTCGATGATATTGGCCATGTTTTCCCCTTCCTTTGTCCGGATCCTTCTGCGGAAATTATAGCACGCTTTTCCGTTTTCTTCCACCCGGGAAGGAAAATTGGAAAAATTGTCACACATTTCAGATTTTGTGACTTGAATCAGCGATGGTACTGTGCTATATTTCAGAAAAGGGTTAAGTAATTAACCAAATTAACGTTTCATTCATTTTTTGAAAGGAGCAAATGTCATGTTATTCCACATTTACGGCAGCACCGCCGGAACCCAGCTGCTGGGCTGGCTGCTCGTCTTCCTCGGGCTCGTTCTGATGAATGAGCTTGCCCGCCGCACCAAGGCCGGCGGATACTTCGTCTTCCTCGCGATCCCCGCCGCTCTGACGGTCTACTTCATCGCGATCGCCATTGGAGCCGCCTCCGGCGCCGAATGGGCCGTCAACAACCCGACGCATGTCTACATGAACGGCTGGTTCCACTATGCCAAGCTCTATGCCGCCACGGCCGGCTGCATCGGCTTCATGTTCCTCAAGTACAAGACCGGCATCGGCAAGAAGGACTGGTTCAAGCCCTTCCCCTTTGTCATCGTCGCCATCAACATTCTCATTGCCGTCTGCTCCGACTTTGAGTCCGCCATCAAGGGCGGCGTCACCGGCGGCTGGTGGTATTCCTCCGAGGGCGTCTGGCTCTACGGCGGCTGGTGGAACTGGCTCAACGGCATCGCCGGCATCCTGAACATCCTCTGCATGACCGGCTGGTGGGGCATCTACTCCTCCAAGAAGAAGGACGATATGCTCTGGCCCGACATGACCTGGGCCTTCATCGTTGCCTACGACATCTGGAACTTCACCTACACCTACCTGAACCTCCCGACCCACTCCTGGTACTGCGGCGTTGCCCTTCTGCTGGCTCCGACCTTTGCCGCCATGTTCTGGAACAAGGGCGGCTGGATCCAGAACCGCGCCAACACGCTCTCCATCTGGTGCATGTTCGCGCAGGTCGTCCCCCTGTTCCAGCTCAGCGAGAAGTTCTCCGTGCTCCCGGTCATCTACGCCTCCCAGTATACCAGCGGCCTCGAGCTCTATGACCTCGCGACCGAGCCCACGATGGGCTCCCCCGTTGCCCAGGGCGTGATGGCGATCGCCGCTCTCGTGGCCAACGTCGTCTGCCTCGCCGCGATCTTCAAGCGCGCCAAGGCCAGAGGCATCAACCCCTACAAGCAGGAAGTCTGGGTCGGCACGCACGACTTCGAGGAAGCCATGGCAAGAGCCGAGTAATATTCTTTTATATAAAAAAGGGCTGCAGAAATGCAGCCTCTTTTTTTATGTTTATGCGACAGTGATCGTGATCGCGCCGAGGTCCATCGTCGGGGCGGGCGTCGGCGTCGGAGGGGCCGTCTCCGCGACGGGAGGCGCAGCGTCCGTCTTCCCGCTCCAGCGGTCGATCTGCTCGTTGGCGTTCGCCATGAATTCCTCCGTGGCGGAGGTGATATTGTCCTTTACGCCGAGGAGCGACGTCATGAATTCGCTCTGCAAAAACCCGCGCACCCCGAGATAGAGCAGAAAAGGCACGGCCAGCGTCAGCAGCACGACGACGAGGCTCCGCTTTGCCTTTTTCCGCCGCTCCCGCTCCGCCTCCTCGCGCGCATAGCGCTGCTCCTCCAGCGTCTCCTGCATCTGCTCGAGCCCGCGGTCCGCAAGGTCGTAGGTCCCCTTGACAGCCTTTTTCCGCAGCTCCTTCAGATTGCCGACGGCATGATAGGCCCCGTAGCGGATGTTGTACTGTGCGATCGCCTCGGCCGTGGAAAACTCCCTTCCGCAGCTTTCGCATTCATTCGTCTCCGCCTCCGCACTCACGATGACCTTCGCCCCGCAGCAGGTGCAGATCCCGGGATGCAGCTTCGGCGCCGCGCGCTTTTTCTGCGGCGTCTCGATCGTATATCCGTAGGCCTCCAGAAACGCGGACGCGCTCTCGTAGCCGAGATACTGCTGGAGATAGAGCCCGGCGCTGTCCCAGCGGGCATGGTTCCAGGTCTCCCAGCGGATCGTGCCTTCGGGATAGGCGTGATAGATCTCGAGGAGGAAGGCGTCGAGCTGCAGGCGGATCTCCTCCGGCTCCTCTCCGGGAAAATACTTGCTCATTTCCCTGCTCCCCTCAGCCGCGCCGCGTCCGCCTGGTCTTGGCCGGCTCCGGATGCGTGACAAGGATGTTCCCCGCATTGACGGCAGGCGTGCGGGAGAGGAGCTGCGCCGTGACGCTGCTGGCCTTCAGGAGGAAGGCGCTGTAGACCGCCGCGAACTTGTCCGGCGGCATGCACGGCTCGCTCGAGAGCCATTCCACGCAGGCGTCGTAGGTCATCTCGCAGAGATGCTCGATGAAAAACGCCGGCCACTGCTCCTGCAGGAAAGCGTCCTCATAATCCGGCGCAAAAAGCTTTTTCAGGCAGCCGGTGCAGTAGTCGCGGAAGGAGTTCTGCCCGCGGTACTTGAAGGCGTTGATGTAATACTTCCGGTCGTTATAGAGCGATTCCATGATGCGGGGCATATAATCGAAGGCGCTCCAGCCCTCGTAGTGCGGCGAATTCGTCAGGGCGTCGTGGAAATAGATCCAGTCCACGATCTCGAACTTGTCGCGGAAATAGCGGTAAAAGGTGCGGCGGTTCATGCCCGTCTTCTCGCAGATCTCCGTTACGGTGATGCTGTCGATCGGCTTCTGCCGGATCAGCTCCTTGGTCTGCTCCGCGATGACATTTTTAATGATATCCGCGTGTGCCACGTTTTCTCCCCCTTGCGTGTGCGGCCGTGCCGCGCACATTTTTTTCTTTTTGTGACATTATGACACATTTCTTCGAATTTGTCATGTCTATTTTTTCACTCTTGCGTTATAATATTTTCAGACCGTCGGAGTCTGCCCTAAGCGCTCCGGCAAAGGGGTTTTGTGAGTAAAAAAATTTTAATACAGGGAGGAAGCTGCATACCCATGACCAGAGATGAAAAAATCGCAAAGCTCGGTAAGGAAATTACCGACCGCGCAACCGTTCTCCTCGGCAAGGACAAGATCACGCCCGATGCTCCGGAGTATTGGGGCATCAATTCCGCGCTCAAGTACGTCGCCCACCTCTATGACCAGAAGATGTCCGACGACTGCCTCGACATCGCCCTCACGATGAAGAAGCGCGTTCCCCAGACCTTTGCCCAGATGGCGGCGAAGAACCCCCAGTTCGACAAGGAATACCTGGAGAAGGCCCTTAAGGCCATCAGCGAAAGCGGCCTCGTCGAGTATCACTGGGAAAACCTCGACGGCAAGAACCCGACACACGAGAAGCGCTGGGTCCTCGACATGTTCGTCCCCGGCTCCGCCGAGATCATGATGATCAACCCCGAGCACGGCGACATGTTCCCCGAGACGGCCGACTTCTTTGAGCGCATGGCCTATCTCCCGCTCGCCGGCATCACGGAGCTCGTGCCTCCCGGCGGCGCCGGCATCGGCATGCACGTCGTCCCGGTCGAAAAGGCCATCCCCGCCGAGAGCCAGTCTCTCGACATCGAGCACCTCTCCCACTGGCTCAAGAAGTATGAAGGCCACATCGGCGTTTCCGTCTGCTCCTGCCGCAAGCAGCAGAGGATCCGCAACGAGGGCTCCGGCGACATCGAGTGCGACTGGTGCATCGGTGTCGGCGACTTTGCCGACTACGCCCGCGAGACCAATCACGGCCGCGACATCACCTACGAAGAGGCCATGGAGATCCTCCAGAAGGCCGAGGACCGCGGCTATGTCCACCAGATCACCAATATCGACGGCGAGAACAAGATCTTCGGCATCTGCAACTGCGCCGTCGGCGTGTGCAACGCGCTGCGCACCTCTCAGCTGTTCAATACGCCCAACCTCTCCGCCTCCGCCTACGTCGCCGAGAGCGACGGCGAGAAGTGCGTTGCCTGCGGCAAGTGCGTAGAGACCTGCCCGGCCGGCGCAGTCCGCCTCGGCCAGAAGCTCTGCACGAACGAAGGCCCCATCCAGTATCCGCGCCATGAGCTCCCGGACGACACCAAGTGGGGCGAGGAGCACTGGAACAAGAACTACAAGAACGAGAACGGCGTCATCCAGACCTGGCCCACCGGCACCGCCCCCTGCAAGGCGGCCTGCCCGGCCCACATCGCCATCCAGGGCTACATCAACATGGCTGCCAACGGCCGCTATGCCGACGCGCTCAAGCTCATCAAGAAGGACAACCCGTTCCCGGCCATCTGCGGCAGCATCTGCCGCAAGTACTGCGAGGACGCCTGCACCCGCGGCACGGTCGACGACGCGCTCAGCATTGACGAGATCAAGAAGTTCATCGCCGAGCAGGATATGAAGTCCGAGCACCGCTATATCCCGCCAATGAATTCCTGCACGAGAGAGCACTTCTCCCAGAAGGTCGCCATTATCGGCGCAGGTCCTGCGGGCATGAGCTGCGCCTACTTCCTCGCCATTGAGGGCTATTCCCCGGTCGTCTTCGAGAAGGAAGCCGCTCCCGGCGGCATGCTCGTCAACGGCATCCCCAACTTCCGCGTGGAGAAGGACGTCGTCCGCTCCGAGATCGACGTTCTCAAGGAAATGGGCGTTGAGTTCCGCTGCGGCGTCGAAGTCGGCAAGGACGTCACCATTCAGCAGCTGCGCGAGGAGGGCTTCCAGGCCTTCTATCTCGCCGTCGGCCTCCAGAAGGCGGCCAAGCTGAACATTGAGGGCGAGGACCTGGAGGGCGTCATCGGCGGCCTTGACTTCCTGCGCTCCGTCAACAAGGGCACGACCACGGCCATCAAGGGCGACACGGTCGTAATTGGAGGCGGAAACGCCGCCATCGACGTCGCCCGCACGGCGCTCCGCCTCGGCAACGGCACGGTCAACATGTACTGCCTCGAGAAGGACGAGGAGATGCCCACGGTTCCCGAAGAGAAGAACTCCGGCCTTTCCGATGGCGTCGTCATCAACAACTCCTGGGCTCCGAAGCGCATCCTCGGCGAGAACGGCAAGGTCACGGGCATCGAGCTGATGCGCTGTGTCTCCGTCCGCAATGCCGAAGGCAAGTTCGCTCCCGTCTATGACGAGAACGAGACCATCACCGTCCCCTGCGCCAACGTCCTCGTGTCCATCGGCCAGCGCTCCGATTACGGCGCCGTCGTTGCCGGCACGAAGGCCGAGACGCCGGACGGCCGCATCGTTGCCCACGATGAGGTCACCTTCCAGACCGCCGAGCCCGACATCTTCGTCGGCGGCGACTGCGCCACCGGCCCGATGTACACGATCGACGCCATTGCGACCGGTCGCGAGGGTGCCGTCTCCATCCACCGCTTCGTCAACAAGGGCCAGTCCCTCACGATCCACCGCAACCTCCGCCAGTTCAAGGAGCTCGACAAGACCAACATCGTCATCCCGCCCGAGAAGATCAAGAAGCCGGCCCGCACGGAGCACGGCATCGACGCCTCCAAGGTCCGCACGATGCAGGACGACCGTCTCACCTTTACCGAGGAGCAGATCAAGGCCGAAGCCTCCCGCTGCCTCGGCTGCGGCCGCAGCGTCGTCGACCCGAACAAGTGCATAGGCTGCGGCATCTGCACCACGAAGTGCGAATTTGACGCCATCCACCTCAAGCGCACCCGCCCGCAGAACAGCAAGATGATTCCCGCCGAGGACAAGTTCAAGGCCATCGGCCCCTATGCCGCCAAGCGCGAGATCAAGATCCTCAAGAAGAAGATCTCCGGCAAATAATTTTTCAAATCGACAGCAGGCACGGTTCATCCCGTGCCTGTTCTTCCAGGGAAAGGATCCTGCCCTATGCACGAGCTCAGTATCGTCACCTATGTCATCGACCAGATCACGCAGGTCGCCAAGGAGAACGGGCTGACCAAGATCAGCTCCGTCACGCTGGAGTTCGGCGAGGTTTCGGGCGTCGTTCCGGAATTTCTGATCGACTGCTGGAACTGGTACGCCAAGAAGACCCCCCTCATCGAAGGCGCGCAGATGATCTGCGAGACCATCCCCGCCATCACCTGGTGTGATGCCTGCAAGACCACCTATCCCACGCTGCAGTATGGCAAGACCTGCCCCCACTGCGGCAGCGGAAACACCTGGCTCCAACAGGGCCGGGAAATGAACATCAAACAGATCGAGGCGGAATAGCTTCCGCCTCCGTCAAAGAAAGACAGGGACTGTACTTCCGATGAAAGATCTGAAACATCTCATCTATTTTGAAAATCTTCTCCAGGAGGCCAACAATCCGCTCATTGCCGAAGCGCAGGCTGAGGGCGGAGTCTGCGTGGCCTATGTCTGCGAGAACATCCCCGAGCCGCTTCTGAATCTCGGCCTGGCCTTTTCCGTCCGCCTCCGCGCGCCCCGCACCGGCTCCATGGAGGTCGCCACCTACTATATGACGAGCTTCCTCTGCGAATACAGCCGTGCCCTTCTCGAGCGCGCCATTGAAGGCGGCTATCAGTTTGCCGACTGCCTCATTGCCCCCGACGGCTGCACCATGATGAACCGCTGCGTGGAAAACATGGAGCTGCTCCACACGATGGGTCAGAACAAGCCGAAGTTCTTCTATCAGAACATGGAGATCCCGATGAAGGCGGACGACAATGCCCTCAATCTCTATGTCCTCCAGTGCAAAAACCACATTCTCAAGCCCCTGCAGGAAAATTACGGCATCGACGTGTCCGACGCCGCCATCCGCGACGCCGTGAAGGAGCATAACCGCGTCTGCGAGCTCATCCGCGCCATCGGCGACTATCGCAAGGGCGAGCATCCCCGCATCACCGGCTACGAGTTCCACATTCTCACGCTTGCCACCTACATTGCCCCCAAGGCCGCGCTCATCCCCTATCTGGAGGAGACGCTCGAAGAGCTGAAAACGCGCGAGCCGGATCCCGTCTTCCCCTTCCGCGCGCGCGTGGAGGTCGTCGGCTCCGAGGTCGACGATATCGACTTTATCAAGCTCATCGAGGAATGCGGCGCCTACGTCTGCGCCGCCCGCTACTGCTGTGGCTCCTTCCCCGGCCGCGACCCCATCGAGCTGACGGAGGACGAGGACGCGCTCACGCAGATCTGCCGGCAGTACATGAACCGCGGCCAGTGCCCGCGTTACATGAACCAGGCCAAGATGCTCGGCCGCCGCTCCTATGTCAGCGACCTTGCGAAGGAATACGGCGCCCAGGGCATCATCTACGAGCAGATCAAATTCTGCGACCCCTGGGCCTATGAAAAAATGATCGGCTCCCACGTTCTCCGCAACGATTACGGCTATCCCGTCCTTGCGGTCGACCGGCCCTACGCCATCGGCACCTCCGGCCAGATGCGCACGCGCGTCCAGGCCTTCATTGAGAGCATCGAGATCAAAAAGATTCAGGGAGGAGAAGAATAATGGCGGACAAACGGATCGGAACCGAAAATTTCGGCAGCGTCTACAAAGAAGGCAGCCGCGTCCGCACCCGCCGCGAATGGCGCGGCGTCGCGGATACGCTCTATGATTACTCCCGCTGGCTCCACAACTGGATCACGATGTTCCGCGTGGTCCTTGTCAAGCCCCGCAATATCAAGGCCATGTTCCGCTATCGCTGGATGGCGAACTATCTCGCCGTCCCCATGATGGTGGACCGGCACACGCAGGGCCTCCGCGGCGAGCATCTCCGCATCTGCCACACGGAGCAGGACCTTATCATTGAAGACGTCGCCAAGCTGCTCGACAAGCTCTTCCGCGGCGACCGCCGCATCGGCAACGACACGGAGTTCTCCAAGAAGGTCGTCCTCGTGGACGAGAACGAGATGCAGTCCGTCATGATGGGCTTCCCCACGCTCGTCCCGCTCAGCCGCGAGATCGCCTCCACGTACATTCCCGTTCTGCTCAACCAGCGCGCCGCGCTCCACTATATCGACATCGCCCAGGAATACGGCCTCGCCGGTGACGTCTGCCCGATGCCGGAGGCCGAAGCCGGCCTCTCGATCGACGACGACGCTCCGGTGCTCGGCTGCTGCGCCGTGCAGTGCAACACCACCTGCGACGGCTCCCTGCTCGGAAACGGCGTCATCTCCAAGCGCCTCGAGCTTGAGGACGGCATCCCCGTCTTCCAGCTGGCCACGCCGCTGCGCCACCGCGAGGAGGACGTGCAGGAATACGCCGCCCAGGAGATCCGCAACGCGATCGCCTTCATCGAGGAGAAGACCGGCGAGAAGTGGGACTGGACGCACTATTTCGAATGCGCCAAGCGCGTCAACTATGCCACCAAGTGCCGCCTCGAATGGCTGGACATGAACAAGACGCCCTATCCCCAGGTCTTTGGCTCCAACCTCGCCCTCTATACGGAGACGAACTACATGGCCATCAGCGGCCGCCTCGAATGCTTTGAGGAAGCGGACCGCAAGATCACGGCCCTCGCCGAGAAGGCCTACGCCCGCAAGGCCGTCGCCGCCAACGAATATCGCCACCGCGCCATCGTCTGGGGCGTGCAGTCTCACTTCTATATGGACTTCCTGGTCTGGCTCCTGAACTGCTGGGGCATCGTCCCGCTGACGGACATGCTCTCCATGGTCTCCACGAAGCAGATCGCCGAGACGGACACCCCCGAGAACCGCGAGCAGGCCATCTACGACATTGCCTGGCTGACGGAGAACATGATCATGCGCAACCGCACCCACGGCGGCTACAAGGTCCTGCTCGACGAGCTGTGGGAGTTCGTGGACGAATTCAACGCCGACATGGTCATCCTCTGGGAGCACATGAGCTGCAAGGCGCTCGACGGCATGCACGGCATGTTCGAGGAGAAGGCCCGCGAGCGCGGCATCCACCTCGTCTGGGTGCAGCACGACCTCTTCGACCCCCGCATCATCTCCCGCCAGGGCGTCCGCGACCAGATCAACAATTATATGCGGACCGTCATGCAGGAAGAGCCGGTCGACCCCTCGCTCGAGACTCTGCCGGATGACGAATCCTGGTAATATCCAAAGGAGGATCCCATGAAAAAGAAGATCGTCAAATTCATTTTCAAAACCCTCGGCAAGCTGCTCCTCGTCGCCCTCGCCTTCTTCGCCGTCACCTTCGCGGCCTATTTCTTCAACCTCGACATGAAGCTGACCTCCGCCATGGAGCCCATCCTCATGAAGTTCTACGACCGCGTCAAACGTGACCAGCATCTCTGATTCGGATATAACGCAGCAGGTGCTCTGCCGAATGGCAGAGCACCTGTTTTATTTTCTTATGCTTTTTCCTTCAGGATCCCGCACGCATCCACGCGCGCGATCGCCTTTTGGATCTCGTCCACATCCTGCACCAGCGCCACGCGGACGTAGCCCTCGCCCGAGGGGCCGAAGGCGCTGCCCGGGGTCACGAGAAGGCCGGAGCGGTCGAGCAGCTGTTTTACGAACTCGGCCGAATCCGTCCACCCTTCCGGGAGCTTTGCCCAGACGAACATCGTCGAGGGGCCGCGCTCGATAGGCCAGCCGATGGCCGTCATCCCGTCACAGAAGGCGTCTCTTCGGGCCTTGTACGCCGCCCGCACCTTTTCGACCACGCTCTGATCTCCCGTAATGGCGGCGATGGCGCCCTTCTGCACGGGGAGAAACATGCCGTAATCGATGATGGACTTGAGCGTGGCGAGCTTGCCGACGATCTCTTTGTTCCCAAGGCAGAAGCCGCAGCGCGCTCCCGCGAAGGAATAGGTCTTTGAAAGGCTGTTGAACTCCACGCCGACGTCCTTCGCCCCCGGATAGGAGAGGAAGCTCCGGCCCGGCTCGCCGTCAAAGATCAGCTCGCTGTAGGCGTTGTCATGCAGGACCTTGATGTCGTATTTTTTCGCAAACGCGATCAGCTTTTCATAGAACGAAGCCGGGGCGAGCGCCGTCGTCGGGTTGTTCGGATAGGAGACGAGCATCATCTTTGCCTTCTTGGCGATCTCCTCGGGGATCTCGTCGAAGTCGATGAGATAATCGTTCTCCTTGCGCATCGGCATATAATAAAGCTCCGCCCCCGCGAGCGCCGGGCCGTCGGCAAAAACGGGATAGCACGGATCTGGCACCAGGAAGACGTCCCCCGGATCCACGACCGTCATCGCGATATGTCCGAGCCCGTCCTGGCTGCCGAGAAGGGAGCAGATCTCCGTCTCCGGATCCAGCGTCACGCCGTAGCGCCGCTCGTACCACTGCGCCGCCGCCTCGCGCAGCTCGGCAGTATCCTTGATGGCATAGAGATAGCTGCCGTTCTCCATAGCCGCTTCGGCAATGGCTTTTTTGATATGCTCTGCGGGAGGAATGTTCGGCGTGCCGATGCTCATGTCGGTCACGCTCTCTCCCTGCGCTTCCTTGGCTCTTCTCTGAACCGTGAGCTCCGTGAAAATGCTCGGCCCGAACCGGTCCATCCGTTTTGAAAATTCCATACTGTTTCCTCGCTTCCGATCGAATTTGATCTTGAATGGTGCCGATTATACAACATTCGGCGAAAGAAATCCACTCTATCTTTTCGTACTCCGCTTTTTCTTGACAAAGCGCCTGCCTGTCACTAAAATACAATCGATTCAAGTAAAAAGGATACGGAAAAATTATGAAGCTTTTCGATATTTTCATGAACCATCTGCAGGAGTCCCCGAACTACCCGCTCCTCGCGGACGACACGCTCCCGAAGGGGATGACGGTCTCCCAGGTCTGGGCGGTTTCCGGGAAGGTCTATGCCTATCTGAAGCAGAAGGGCATCGGCAAGGAAGACTTTGTCATGATCTGCCTGCCCCGCGGCATTACCCCGATCCTCGCCGAGATCGGCGTCTGGCGTGCCGGGGCCGCCTTCGTCCTCGTGGAGGACACCTATGCCCCCGAGCGCATTGAATACATCCGCTCGAACTGCTCCTGCAAGCTGACGATCGACCAGGACTGCTGGTCCGAGATCCAGCAGTTCTTTCCCCTGGAGGGCTACGAGGAGCCGGACGAACACGACGCCGCCTTTGCCGTCTACACCTCCGGCACGACCGGCAACCCCAAAGGCGTCCTGCATGAATACGGCAACATTGACCGCATGCTGCTCTCCATCGAGATCCCCGGCCGGGCGCCGCTGGCAGATCCGTCCGACAAGTTTGCCCTCGTCGCGCCGCTGAACTTTGTCGCCTCCCTGCTGATCACGCTCTTCGGCTTGAGCCACAAGGTCTTCTGCTATGTCGTCTCCTATGCCACGACGAAGAACCCGATGGCGATCGGCATGTTCATCATTAAAAACGGCATCACCGGCATCTTCCTTACGCCCTCCTACATCCGCAAGATGAAAAAGAAGCCGCCTATGCTCAAGTTCTGCATCATCGGCTCCGAGCCGGCGAACGGCGTTTATCTGGAAGGCATGCGCATCCACAATTATTACCTGATGAGCGAATCCGGCTTCGCCGTTGCCCATTTTGAGCTCGACAAGGCCTACGAGGAGGCGCCGGTCGGCAAGTCGGAATTTGGCCATGAGATCCTTCTTCTGGGAGAGGACGGAAGCCCGGTCCCCGAAGGCAGTGAGGGCGAGATCTGCTTTGAAAACCGCTTCGTCCGCGGCTATATCGGTCTGCCCGAGGAGAGCAGCCGCGCGTTTGTCGACGGATATTATCACACCGGCGACCTCGGCAAGATAAATGCCGACGGCAATCTCGTCATCTGCGGCCGCCTCAACGACATGTGCAAGATCAACGGCAACCGCGTGGAGCCGGCCGAGATCGAAAACGTGGCCAAGAAGGCGCTCGGCCTGCGCGAGACGGCCTGCCGGATCATTGACGACGGAAGAAGCGTTTACATCTGCCTCTATTATAAAGATAAAGTGGAGATTGACACTGCCGAGGCGCAGAAAAAGATGCAGGAGTATCTCCCCTATTACATGATCCCCTCCTTTTTCATCCACCTCGACGAATTCCCGCTGACCGCGACCGGCAAGCTCAACCGCAAGGCGCTCCCCGCCCCGGACTTTTCCGCTTATCAGAAGGACTACGAGGCCCCGCGCGACGAGATCGAGACGGCGCTCTGCAACGCCTTTGCCAAGGTGCTGGAGCTGCAGCGCATCGGCATCAACGACGATTTCTACGAGCTTGGCGGCGACTCGCTCGGTTCCATCGAGGCCGTCGGAGAAAGCGGCCTGCGCGGCCTGACGGCGACGGAGATCTTCCGCGGCCGCACCCCTGCCGGCATCGCCGAGCTCTACCGCGCCGAGCATGCCAACGATTCCGGCGAGGATATCGACGCCATCGAGGAACAGGAGCGGAAGAAGCCGCAGCCCCTCTCCACCGAGCAGATCTACATGGTGGACTATCAGCTCTATACCCCGCTCTCCACAATGTATAACCTGACCTCCATGGTCAAGATCGACAAAAATATCATGGATCTGGAACGTCTCGCCCAGGCGCTGAATACGGCGGCCCGGAACCACCCCGCGCTGATGAGCTGCATCTTCTTCAACGAAGACGGCGAGCTGATGCAGCGCTACGCTCCCGAGCTCTTCCAGGAGGTCAGCGTAGAAAAGGTCACCACCAGCGAGCTCAAGATCCTGAGCCATTCTCTCGTCAAGCCTTTCAAGATCGTCGATTCCAGCCTTGTCCGCTTCCACATTTTTGATGCCCCGGACGCGGGCTATATGTTCATGGACATTCATCACACGGTCTTTGACGGCACCTCGATGAAGACCTTCCTCACGAGCATCCTCAAAGCCTATGCCGAGCAGGATCTGAAGCCGGACTATTATTACTATGTCCTCTCCTCCCGCCGCAAAAAGGCGGAGTCGGAATTCTATCTGGAGAGCCGGAAGTATTTTGAGGACCGTTACGGCAGCGCAAAGTGGGTCCGCCACATTCATGTAGACCATCCGGGGAACCGGGAAAATCTCATGGAGGAATGCTTCGTTCCGCTTGGCCGGACAAAGGACGAGCTCTCCGCCTTTGATAACCGTTATCAGCTCTCCCCCAACGGCTTTTTCATCACGGCAACGCTTCTCGCAACTGCGCTCTATGAAAAGAAACCCAATGTGATCACCTCCTGGATCTTCAACGGCAGAGACGATCTCAGCGAAATGGATACGGTCGGTCTCCTCTTCCGCAATCTCCCGGTCGCCGTCAGCTTCCGGAAGGACATGACGCTCAAGGAGCTTCTCGCCGATGTTACGGATCAGATTGCCCAGGGCATTGCGCACAGCTGCTATCCCTTCATCGAGCTCAACAACAACGTTGTCCTGGAAGACTATCAGTGTCTCCTCTTCCAGGATGAGCTCCGCTCCTCCGGCGACGTCCCCGGCATTCTGGGCGAGGAAGAGCTGGACAATCCGATGTCCGCCTCGCAGAACATCATGGACCTGGAGATCCTGAACGACCCCGAAAGCGGCCTTGTCCTGATGATGGATTATGCCTCCAGCCTCTACGAGCCTGCCAGCATTGAGCGTTACAAGAAGCTCTTCTATGCCTCGGTCAACGTGCTCTATGCCGCATGCCTGGAAGGGACGGCGACCGTCCGCCAGCTGATGCACATGATCTCCAAGGAGGCCGGCGAAGGCGGCATCCTCAGCGGAAACCGGTGGCTCACATGGCTGAAGTAACGCAAACCGCCGGGAAGAGCGACGTTGACGCGGAGCTCTCGCGGGACTATTCGCTCGGTTCCCTGCTGCTCTTCGTTCTTCCTTCGATCTTCACTTTTGTCTTCATTGCCTTTTATCAGATCGCGGACGGATTCTTCATCAGCAAATACGTCGGCCCCTATGCCATTTCCGCCGTCAATCTCTATTATCCCGTCATCAGCCTGCTTCTTGCCGTCGGCACCATGTTGGGAACCGGCGGAAACGCCACCATCGTCAAGCTCCTCGGCGAGGGGAAAAAGGACGAGGCCGATTCCGCCTTCACGCAGACGGTCTTCACAGCTCTCGCTCTCAGCGCGGTTTTCGCCGTATCTTGCCTGATCTTCAAAAAACCGTTCATGTATCTTCTCGGCGCCACAGACGGGAACATCGAATACCTTGAGCCCTATTACATGCTCCTCTCCGCCTTTGCCCCCGCCATTATGCTGCAGACGATCCTCGGCGTTCTTATTATCGGAGAGGGAAAGACCGTCCTCACGGGCGTTCTCATCATTCTGGGCGGCGTCAGCAATATCGTGCTCGACTATGTCTTTATGGGCCGCTGCGGCATGGGGATCCGGGGCGCAGCCATCGCGACCGTGACCGGATATGTCATTCCCGTTCTCTATGCCCTGTATTTCTATTCCCCCAAAGGTGGAAGCAAATACCGCCTCCGCTTTACCCGCTTTCAGCCGAAGCTTATCGGCGGCATCTGCTTCAACGGATCCTCGGAAATGGTCTCCAATCTTGCCGCCGGCGTTACGGCCCTGCTGATGAATCATCTTGCGCTTTCCCTCTGCGGAGAGGTCGGCGTGAGCGTCGTGTCCGTTTTTCTCTATGTGCAGTTCATCGTGATCGCAGTCTTCATGGGGATGACGACCGCCGTCGAGCCGCTCTTCAGCTACCACTTCGGCAGCGGCAACGTTGCGATGCGGCGCAAGCTCTATCGCATGACGCTGATCTGGACGGCCGTATTCTCCCTGATCCTTGCTGTGATCGTATTCCTTTTCCGCGCCGCGATCGTCAATTTCTTCTTCGACGATGCGGCAGAGGAAGGCTTCGTCTCGCTCGGGCTTTCCGCCATTTTCTGGGTCGCGCCCGCCTGTCTCTTTACCGGATTCAATGTCTTTGCCTCCGGGCTTTTCACGGCCTTTTCCGACGGCATGATCTCCGGGCTGCTGTCCGCCGTCCGCACGTTCGTGATCCTGTCGATCTGCCTATTTGTGATGGCAAAGCTCTTCGGCTCCTCCGGCCTTTGGGCCGCCTGGGCTGTGGCGGAAGCGCTCTCGCTCGCCGTCAGCCTGTTCTTCCTTTTCCGTTACCGAAAAAAATATCAGTATTAAAAAATCGGCTTTGGATCTGCAAAAACCAGATCCAAAGCCGATTTTTTATTTAGCTCACAAAGTTGACCAAGAGCCCTGTCGCGAAAGCAAATGCCATCACAAAGATCAGATAGAGAACAAAATTGCGGATGCCGAGCACGATCTTTAAAGCGCCGAGATTGGTGATCTTCGTAGCAGGACCCGTGATCATGAATGCCGCAGCGCTTCCGAGGCTCATGCCTTTTGCCATCCAGCTCTGCAGCAACGGGATCGTCCCTCCGCCGCAGGCATAGAGAGGAACGCCGACCGTTGCCGCCATGAGGACGCCGAAGGCCTTGTTGTTTCCGAAAAGCTTCACCATCGCATCCTCCGGCACGTAGCGCTGAAAGACAGCCGAGAGGAAAATGCCCAGCAGAAACATCGGGCCTGTGGCGCGGATGTTGCGAAGAATGTTTTTCAGCAGGCGAAGAAAGAGATTCGGATCCGTGTCATGACTGACCGGCTCGTCAAAGCCATGGAAATTGAAGAACTCCTTCTCCCGGCAGAACCGGCGCAGCAGCAGCCCCGCCGCAATGCCGCAGAGGAAGCTCGAAAGGATCCGCACGATCAAAGCCGGCACCCCAAGCGCCGTGCTGTAGACGATCAGCTGAGGATTGAGGAGCACCGAACTCATCATAAACGCCGCCAGAAAATCGTCCCGCACGCCGCTGCGGGAAAAGGACGCCGCCAGCGGGACCGTGCCGTACATGCAAAGCGGAGAAGCGATCCCCAGTGCGCTCGCTGCCGTGACCCCAAGGATCCCGGCCGCCTTCCCCCGCCCCTGCAGGCGGCGGACCAGGCCATGGATCCCATCTTTGGCGAAGACGGAGATCAGCGAGCCGATGAGAATGCCGATGACCCAGTACCGGAAGATCTGCCGGAACTGAACATCAAAATAATACCAGAGATAGATAAACTCTCTGCGGAGAATATGCAGAACGCTGTCCAAGCTGTTTGCCGGTCGCTCAGCCGTCGATGGAGACGATATGGTAGCTGCGGCTGCCGAGCCCGATCTCTTCGGCATGCTCCAGAGAGAGCTCGCCGTCCAGCTCCTCAATGCGCTCGATAAAGCTCTCGCTGTCGTCCCCAGAGGCGTAGATCAGATCCACGCAGGCCTGATCCAGAGCGACCGGATCCGTGGAGGCAAGAATGCCGATATCGTGCATGTCGGGGTCACTGGCGTAGCCGTCGCAGTCACAGTCGATGGAAAGGCGGTTCATCACGTTGATATAGACAATGCGCTCCCCATTGCCGAGAGCATCCGAGACGGCAAGCCCTGCCTCTGCCATAGACATCTGGAAGGAATCCGTGTCCTCGCTGACCCAGGCGCTGTCGCTGAGGCCGTGCGTATGGATGCGGATCTTGCCGGCCGAAGAGCCAAGGCCGATGGAGATGTTCTTGATGGCACCGCCGAAGCCCGCCATCGCATGGCCCTTGAAGTGGGAGAGGATCACATAGGTGTCGTAATCATAAAAATGCGCGCCGACCAGATCCTCCGTCAGATACGTGCCGCCGTTGACCGGCAGGCCTACGGAGCCGTCTTCATCCAGAATGACGAAGGGAGCAATGGCCGTAAAGCCATGATCCTCCGCAACCTGATAGTGCATGGCCGTTGCGCTTCTCGGGCCGGCATAGGCCGTGTTGCATTCTACGATCGTCGCATCGAGAGACTGTACCAGATCCTTGATGAGAGCCGGGTCAAGATAGTTGCTTGCGGGCGGCTCGCCGGTAGAGATCTTGACGGCGACGTTGCCCTGCGCTTTAAACCCGAGCGCTTCGTAGATCGCCACCAGACCTTCCGGGCTGATGTCCGTCGTCATATAAACGGCGGAGCCGTCGGATTCCGTCATGTTCCGCATCGCGGACCAGTCGATCAGGTCCGCCCCGGAGATCTCATCGGCAGAAGCCGCCGTAAAGGGAACCAGGAGCATAGCGCAGACCAGCATCAGGCTGATCAGGGAAAACATTTTTTTCATCATCGTTCAGAAATCTCCTTTCTCGATTCCGTCTGCCACTCAGAACTCGATCCACATCGCCGGGCGAACCACGCAGCGGAAGCCGGCAGGACCGAAGCTGCCATATTCCGGAATCGAACCGTCCGCATAAACGGCTGCGGCACACTGGTCCGTGCCGCCGGGCGTACGCAGCCACCAGCTGGCATAGCCGATCTCATCCTCCGTAAAGGCGAAGGGCCGCTCTTCCACTTTGTTCTCCGTGACGTACCAGGCACCCTGAAGCACGGCAAAAGCCGTCGGCTCGCAGACGCGGGAGGCTTCCTCCGGGAAGTATTCCTCCACCTCATCGAGCGAGAGCAGATAGAGGGCATCCTCCGTGTCATTGCCGCCGGGAACCGTATAACCGTCATAGACTCTGTCCTCATTCGAGTTTTTGACGATAAAAATGCATTCCTGCTCCTCTTCCGTAAACATCTCATCGAGGAAATATTCATTCAGGAGAGCGCGGATCACGCTGGTCTCCCAGGTAACGGGAGCCTCTTCTTCGGTATAGCCGTACGGGAACAGGCCGTACCGGCTGATGACCAGAGCCGAATGATCCTCTGCATCCACATCCAGAACGATCCATTCGATGGGCTCATCACCGTTGGATTCGTCTCCGTCCTGTTCAAAGTTGCCGAATGTAATGATATCTCCCGGCTCGAGCATTTCGTCCTCTTCGTCCGCAAACGCAGCGAGAGAGCCGAGCATCAGGACAGCCAGGAGAAGGGCAAGCAGGCGCTTCATATTGTTTCCTCCTAAAATGATCCAAAATTTATTTTTATTATAACAGGCGGAAGGCCGGTTGGCAAGAAGAGGAAGCGGTTTTTCCGTTCCCGGACGCCCGTTGATTTTTTGCGCTGCTGCTGCTATAATTCAAATAATTATGCCCCCGAGGCATTCCGGGAAGGAGATGGATCTATGGAACGCAGCCGGAAGATCATGCGCTGCAGCATAATCGGGATCTTTGTCAACGCAGCTTTGGCTCTGACCAAGATCCTGATTGGCGTGGCTGCAGGCTCTGTGTCGATCACAAATGACGGTATCAACAACCTGACGGACGGCCTGTCCTCGCTGCTGACACTGATCGGCACAAAGCTCGCCATTCGAAAGCCGGACCGCAAGCATCCCTATGGCTACGGCCGCATTGAGTACCTCTCGGCGCTCGGGGTTGCCTTTATCACGGGCTATGTCGGCTTCAGCACGCTGCGGTCCGCTATTTTGAGCCTTCTGGACGACAAAATCGCGCATTACGACATGCTCGGGCTTGGGATCCTCGCTCTGGCCGTGCTCGTCAAGATCGGGCTGGGGTTCTTCACCCTGCGAAAGGGAAAAGAGACCGAGTCTCAGGCGCTGATCACATCCGGAACAGATTCCTTTTCCGACGGTCTGGTCTCCGCCTTTGCTCTGGTCGGCGCTGCCGTAAACCGGTTTACAGGGATCGAGATCGAGGGCTGGCTCGCCATTCTGATCTCCCTCTTTGTCATCAAGTCCGGCGGGCATCTGCTGGTGAAATCCTTCAACAACCTGATCGGAGAAAGAGAAAACGCCGGGCTTGTAAGGCAGATCCGCGACGATGTGATCCAATACTCCGAGGTTCTCGGCGTTTACGACATTATTCTGAACGATTACGGGCACGGAGAAATGATCGGCTCCCTGCACATTGAAGTGGACGATGACACGCCGGCCGTGGTCATTCACCGCCTGACGCACCGAATTACGCATCAGATCTATGAGAAATACGCCGTCATTCTGACCGTCGGCATCTATGCCTCCAATACTTCCGACCCGGCTGCGGCCGCTGTCTTTGACCGGATCCTGGATCTGCAGAAACGATACGACGGGATCCGCCAGGTCCACGGCTTTTATATGGACCGGGAACAGTCCGCCATTTCCTTCGACCTGGTGTTTGATTTTTCGGCGAACCCCGCGGAGGTCTGCAGCGGCATAAAAAGAGACCTCGCCGCCCTTTATCCCGGCTATACGGTCGACATTGTCTGCGATACCGATTTCGGATAAATTCAAAAACGGAAGCCGTTTTTAGCGCGGCTTCCGTTTTTGTTATGCTTTGCCGGTCTCTCCGGTTCCGATTGCAAGAAAAGGCGCTTTCTGCCGGATCGCGGCAAGTGCGTCGTCCGTCTCTTTTTCCTTCTCGCTCAGCACCTCTCCGATCTCTTTCCCTCCGCGGACGAAGACGATGCGGTAGTAGTCATACTTGGTGTTGCCGCAGCAGCAGCGGGCATTGACCTGGTTGACGCGGATAAAGACTCGCTCAAGCTCCTCATAGGCCAGGAAGCGCAGCCGGAGGCCGTCCCGGAAATAGACGCCCCGTTCGCCGACGCGCAGCTTGTCGTAGCGCGCGGCATTTTCATAATCCGCGCAGATCGCTTCCTCGGTCACCGGCCCGTTCAGGCCGGCAAAACGTTTTTCTCCCATAAACAGCTCCTTAAAATAAGAATGATTCTTAAAATTAAATATAACAGAAATTTTCCGCTTGTCAATCTTTCCTGCAAAAAAGCTTGACGCTTCGTTCCATTCTTTTTATTATAGAAAGGTAAATTTTTCTGGGAAAAGGAAGGAAGCCATATGAAACATCGCCATTTTCTGCAGCGGGCACTTGCCTGCGGTCTTTCCGCGGCAATGCTCCTGTCTCTCCCGCTCACCGGCTTTGCCGATGACTCCGCAAACGCTGCCTCCGCGCTGATTGATGGCATGCAGCAGACCGCTGCCGGCCTCGTCCGCGATCTGGACGGTTCCCCTGAGCTCTACCCCGACACGAGCTGGACCAGCACGGCCGACGCGCTTCCCTCCAGCTTTGATCTTCGCGCGAGAGGCGTCGTCGCCGATGTCCGCAACCAGGGTGATTGGGGCACCTGCTGGGGGTTCGCCGCCATTGCCGCCTCCGAAAGCAGCATTCTCTCCGACCTGGGAATGACGCTGGAGGAATTTGAGGCCGCTTACGGCCACGAAATGGATCTCTCGGAGAAGCATCTCGCCTGGTTCGGCACAAGCCATCTTCCTTCGCTGGAGGATTATCCGGAAGGCGAATACATCTATTCCGGCAACGAGACCCAGGCCGGCGAGGGGATCTGGTACGTTGACGAAGACGAGGACGACACCGTGCACTATGCTCTTGGAGGGATCATAGGATATGCCTCCTCTTCCTTCGCGAACGGCATCGGCCCCGTCTGGGAGGATAATATTCCGTACGCAGCCGCCGACGGCACCGCTTCCACATCGGCAGACTGGTCGATCTCGGAGGAATACCGTTTCCTCTCCAACGGGATCGAACTGGAAAACAGCTATTTTCTTCCCTCCCCTGCCGGGCGCGATGAGGACGGCAACTACGTCTATCACCCGGAAGGCACCGAAGCTTTCAAAAAGGAGCTTCTTGCCGGCCGCCCTGTTTCGATCGCTTTCCATTCCGACCAGGCCATGGACCCGAACGCGCAGCGCAACATAGCCCGCGACTATTTTCTCTCGCTCGGGATTCCCGAGGAAGCTGTCGATGACTTCTTCGCCATCGGCTATGACGGGCTTTCCTTCCAGGACGCGACCCGCGAACAGCTGCGCAACTTCATGTATGTCACCTTCATTGCCATGGGTGTCGACCTGACGGCTTATCCGGAAGAGGAGTGCGACGCTCTTCTGGAGGAATCGGTCGACGCTCTCCTCGCCGAGGCAGAGGATCCGGATCTTATGGAAGATCTTATGGAGGACGAAGAATCGTTCGAAGAGGACGAAGAGGACTCGGACGCGGAATATGTGGATGCGGAAGCTCTCGCCGCAGCCGAAGCTTTGGCCCGCGCCGTCGGCGACGAGATTGGCTGGGACTATGACACCTATATGGAGCATCAGGCGAAGACGGCCGAAGCAAACGAAGAAACCTATATCAATACGGAAACCTATGCCGAGTACACCGACAGCGTCTATGCCTCTCCGGACCATGGCGTAACGATCGTCGGCTGGGACGACAATTATCCTGCCTCTTCCTTCCCGGAAGATCATCAGCCGCCTGCAGACGGCGCCTGGATCGTCCGCAACAGTTGGGGCAGCGGCTACGGCATTGACGGTTATTTCTATCTTTCTTATTATGACCAGTCCATCAGTTACGCCGAGACCTTCGACTTCGTGACGAATTCGGAAGAGGTGTCCCAGGTCTCGATCGCAGCCTATGACCTGATGGAGGCCGACTCTGTCACGGTCTACGAGGACGAATCTCCCCTCTTCCTTGCCAATATCTTTACAGTGGACCATGACTCGGTCCTCAGCTATGTCAGCCTCATGACGGCCGGCCACAACACGAATGTAACCGCCGCCGTCTATCTGCTTTCGGACGATGCCTCGTCTCCGACGGACGGTGTCCTTCTCGACACCGTTTCGGACACGTTTGAATATTCCGGCTATCACAGGCTCAAGCTGAATCAGAACTATGTGCTCCCGGTCGGCGCCCGTTTCAGCGTTGTCGTCCTCCAGCGGGCGGAAACGGAAAACGGCACCCGTTACGCAATTCCCTATACCTGCGCCACCAACGAGCGTTTCAACGAGCTTTTCTCCACCTTTGATCCGGATAATGCACCCGTGAACTGGGCGGAAGGAAAGATCGGCAGTGGTGAAAGCTATGTCCGCGTAAACAAGACCTGGATCGACTGGGCGGACATTGTCGCCGAGGTTCAGGAAGGCTCTGCCTGCGCTTCTCTCCTCTCCTACGACAACCTCAGCCTTAAGGCGTATCTCTATCCTCTGGACGAGATCACATCCGGCCACAGCTTTGGCGACGAGATCCCCTGGTACAATGCCACCGCCCGTCTCTGCGAGGACTGCGGCTACGCTCTGATCTCCGTGGCCGAATAAGGATCCGTCATGAAATACTACGAGATCACGCTGGACTGTCCCTCTTCGGAGATCGACGCCCGCTGCGCGGAGCTGGAAGAGCTTGGGATCAGCGGCTTCATTATTGAGGACGAAAAAGACTTCCGCGCTTTTCTGGAAAACAACACACAGTACTGGGACTATGTCGACGAAGAGCTTGCCGCAAAATACAAAGGCCTCAGCCGCCTCCGCTTCTATCTTCCGGAGGACGACGGCGGTGCCCGTCAGCTTCGGCAGGTCACTGCGGCATATCCCGCCTGCACGGTCTCTTCCGTGCAGGACAGCGACTGGGAGAACAACTGGAAGGAATATTACAAGCCCATTGAGATCGGCGAAAAGCTCGTCGTCGTCCCGGAATGGGAGACCGTTCCCGAAAACGGGCGCACTCCGCTGATTCTCGATCCCGGCCTCATCTTCGGCACCGGCAGCCACGCCACGACCCGGATGTGCCTGAAGAGCCTGGAGCGGTTTTCCGCTCCGGGCAAACGGGTGCTCGACCTCGGCTGCGGCAGCGGCATTCTCGGCATCGGAGCCCTGGTGCTCGGCTGCGAAAGCTCCGCCGGAGTGGACATTGACCCCAAGGCGCCGGAGGTCGCCGCCGCAAATGCCGCCCTCAACGGCCTCGGAAGCGACCGGTTTCAGGTCTATGCGGGTGACGTGCTGCATGACAAGCGCCTCCTCGCCCGCCTCGGTGCGGACTACGATATCGTTCTCGCCAACATCGTAGCCGACGTGATCATTGCGCTCGCCCCGTCTGTGCCCGCCTTTCTGAAAAAAGACGCCGTTTTCATCTGCTCCGGCATTATCGACGGGCGGGAGCAGGAGGTCGAGGCCGCTCTCGCTGCCGCCGGCTTTGCCGTCTCGGAGCACCTTCACGAAGAGGAATGGAACGCCTATGTCTGCCTGCTCGCATAAGTATGACAGTTTCTCATGAATAATCGGAATAGTTCCTTTCGATTTTGTCATAGATCTTATGGTAAAATGAGCAAAAAGAAGCCGATTCGATTCGAAATTCCCCGTCAGATTCACGAATTATTTTTTCAGCCTTGACATATGCCCCGCCTCGGATTAAATTCTTCCTATATTTTAAAAAAGGAGAACACCATGAAAAAGATTCTTTCTATCGTTCTTGTGCTGTGCATGGCCTTTGCCCTCTGCGCAGTCTCCGCCTCTGCCGATGCTACGGTTACCGGCACGCTGAAGCTCGGCCACATCGGGCCTCTCACCGGCGGCGCAGCCCTCTACGGCACTGCGACCTCCAACGGCGCCCAGATTGCGGTTGACGAGATCAACGCCATCTCCTCCGACTTCCAGATCGACTACAACACGCAGGATGACGAGCACGATGCCGAGAAGTCCGTCAACGCCTTCCACAATCTGGAAGACTGGGGCGTTCAGGCCATCGTCGGCACCACGACCACCACTCCCTGCGTTGCCGTCTCCGCCGAAGCCAATGCCGACCGCGTCTTCATGCTGACTCCGTCCGCATCCGCCGCCTCCGTCCCCCAGGGCAAGGACAACATGTTCCAGCTCTGCTTCTCCGACCCCAACCAGGGCTCCGCTTCCGCGCAGTACATTGTTGACAACGCTCTTTCCGATGCCGTTGCCATCATCTACAACAACTCCGACGCCTACTCCACCGGCATTTACAACACCTTCAAGGCCAAGGCAGAAGAGCTCGGGCTGAACATCGTCTCCGTCACCACCTTCACCGACGATACCCAGAATGACTTCTCCGTCCAGCTCGCCGATGCCCAGAACAACGGCGCCACGCTGATCTTCCTCCCGATCTACTACACTCCCGCTTCTCTGATCCTCACCCAAGCCAACACCATGGGCTATGATGTCACAGTCTTCGGCGTTGACGGCATGGACGGCATTCTTGATCTCGAAGGCTTCGACACCTCCCTTGCCGAAGGCGTCATCCTCCTCACTCCGTTCGCAGCAGATGCTACCGACGATCTGACGGTCAACTTTGTCACCAAGTACCAGGCCGCATACAACGAGACCCCGATCCAGTTCGCAGCAGACGGCTATGACTGTGTCTATGCCATCTATGCCGCGCTCAACTTCTACGCAGAAGAGAACGGCAGCTTTGATGTCACCGACGTCGACGCCGAAGAACTCTGCGACATTCTCATCGAAGTCTTCTCCAACCCCGACTTCTCCGTGGACGGCGTGACCGGTCTCGGCATGACCTGGACAGCAGACGGCTTTGTCAACAAGGCCCCGAAGGCTGTCGTCATCGAGAACGGCGCATACGTCGGCATGTAATTTTCTTCCGTAAATTACGCGGAAACCGTTTTGGGGGAGGCTGCCTGAGGCAGCCTCCCTCCTATAGATTTTCATCGGCCGTTATTTTTCGGGACCCTGATGCAAGGATCTCGAAAAATGGCCTCCGATCCTCCGGACAAGCCATTCTTTTATCCGCATTTTCAAATCTGAAGAGCGAGGTGCCCTGCATGCTATCTTATCTTATCAACGGTATCAGCCTCGGCAGCGTATATGCTATTATTGCGCTGGGCTATACCATGGTCTACGGCATTGCCAAAATGCTGAACTTTGCCCACGGCGACGTAATTATGATCGGAGCCTATGTCTCCTTCTGCGCCTTCAACTATCTCGGCTGGCCTCCCGTGCTGTGCATCATTCTTTCCATCGCTGTATGCACGCTGCTCGGCATCGTCATCGAGCGCCTGGCCTACAAGCCGCTGCGTCAGGCCACCTCGCTCGCCGTTCTCATCACGGCCATCGGCGTGAGCTATTTCCTGCAGAACATGGCCCTCCTGATCTGGACGAGCAACACCAAATCCTTCCCGAATCTGATCGGCTCCGGCTCCGTTTCCATTGGCAGTGCCACGATCTCCGTCGTTGCCATCGTCACGATCCTCGCCTGCATCGTCATCATGATCGCTCTCACGCAGTTCACGGGCAAGACGAAAATGGGCAAAGCGATGCGCGCCGTCTCCGAGGACAAGGGAGCTGCCCAGCTCATGGGCATCGATGTGAACTTCACGATTTCCCTCACCTTTGCCATCGGCTCCGGCCTTGCGGCAATTGCCGGTGTTCTCCTCTGCTCTGCCTACCCCACTCTTATGCCGACGACCGGCTCCATGCCCGGCATCAAGGCCTTTACGGCAGCCGTCTTCGGCGGCATCGGCTCCATTCCCGGTGCCTTCCTCGGCGGTCTGCTTCTCGGCATCATCGAGATCTTCGCCAAGGCCTATATCTCCACACAGTTTTCCGATGCGATCGTCTTTGCCGTTCTGATCATCGTTCTTGTCGTCAAGCCCACCGGCCTGCTTGGCAAGAAGGTCAGCGAAAAGGTTTAAAAAGGAGGGCTCGAACGTGAATCAGACATCCAAAGCTTCTCTTCGCGAGCGCTTTACGCCTGCCGCGAAAAACAGCTTCATCAATTACGGCATTGTGCTTCTCTTCTTCGCCGTCATTCAGCCGATGGTCGTCACAAAGCACATCTCCAATAACTTCAAAGGTCAGCTCATTCCGATCTGTGCCTATGTGTGCATGGCTTTGGCGCTGAATCTCGTCGTCGGGATCTCGGGCGAGCTCAGCCTTGGGCATGCCGGCTTTATGAGCGTCGGCGCCTTCTCCGGCGTTGTCGCTGCAACGGCGCTTACTTCCTCGGTCAGCAGTGCTCCGCTGCGTCTCGTGATCGCGATCCTCGTCGGTGCCGCCTTTGCCGCTGTTTTCGGCGCGCTGATCGGCGTTGTTGTGCTTCGGCTCAAGGGAGACTATCTCGCCATTGTGACCTTGGCCTTCGGCGAGATCATAAAAAACATTTTGAACTGTCTCTACATCGGTCTGGATTCCTCCGGCCTGCATTTCAGCTTCACGGATCCGAATGCAGGCGTGGATACGCTCAACGGCGGCACGGTCATTCTCAACGGCCCGATGGGCGCCCTCGGCATCAAAAAGATCTCGACCTTTACCTCCGGCATCGTCCTTGTGCTTATTGTGCTCTTCATCGTTCAGAATCTCATCAACAGCCGCTCCGGCCGTGCCATCAAGGCCATCCGGGACAACCGCATCGCCGCCGAGGCCTGCGGGCTGAGTGTCTTCAAATACAAGATGATGGCATTCGTCACCTCCGCCGCCATTGCCGGAGCCGCCGGCGCTCTCTATGCGCTGAATTACTCCACGATCGTCCCGAAAAAGTTCGACTTCAACACTTCGATCCTCGTTCTCGTGTTTGTTGTTCTCGGAGGCATCGGCAATCTTCGCGGTTCGATCATCGCCGCCGCATTGCTTACGGTTCTTCCCGAGCTGCTGCGCGCCTTCAACAACTATCGCATGCTGATCTATGCCATTGTTCTGATCCTTGTCATGCTTGCCACGAATAATCCCGCCATTAAAGCGCTGGTCGCGCGTCTCCTGCCCCATAAAAAGGCAGCCGCCGGCGATTCCGAGGAGGAGATACAGAAATGAGTATTGGAAAGACCTTCCCCAAGGGAAACATGGTTCCCGTAAAATCCCCCGGCATCATTCCGGAGCGCGATGAAGGCTCCGTTGTTTTGGAGTGCACCCATCTCGGCATCGACTTCGGCGGTCTGCGCGCGGTCGACGATTTCAATCTCTCCATCGGCAAGACCGAGATCGCCGGTCTCATCGGCCCCAACGGCGCCGGCAAGACCACGGTCTTCAACATGCTCACCAAGGTCTATCAGCCGACGCGCGGCTCCATTATGCTCAACGGCATCGATCTCAACCCGCTCTCGACCGTGCAGGTCAATCACCTCGGCATTGCCCGCACCTTCCAGAACATCCGACTTTTCGACAAGCTCACCGTAGAGGAAAATGTCAAGATCGGCCTCAACAATTCCATGAAGTATTCCATGGCCTCCGGCATTCTCCGCCTGCCGAATTACTGGAAAGAGGAGCGCACCGCCCACGAGCGCGCCATGGAGCTTCTCAGCATCTTCGGCTTCGAAGACAAGGCAGACTGGCTGGCCGGTTCCCTTCCCTACGGCGCCCAGCGCCGCCTGGAGATCCTGCGCGCCCTTGCCACGAATCCCTGTCTGCTTCTGCTGGACGAGCCGGCAGCCGGTATGAACCCCTCCGAGACCACGGACCTCATGGAAGCCATCGTCCGCATCCGCGATATGTTCCAGATCGCCGTTCTTCTCATTGAGCATGATATGAATCTTGTTATGGGCATCTGCGAAGGCATCTGCGTGCTCAACTTCGGCAAGGTCATTGCCAAGGGCACTGCCGAACAGATCCAGTCCGATCCCACCGTCATTGAAGCCTATCTCGGCAAGAAGAAGGAGGCTTAAACCATGGCACAGATCCTGAATGTAACCGACATGAATGTTTACTACGGTGCGATCCACGCCATCAAGGGCATTTCCTTCGATGTCAGCGAAGGTGAGATCGTCACCCTGATCGGCGCCAACGGAGCCGGAAAGACGACGACGCTGCAGACCGTCTCCGGTCTTCTCCGTTCCCGCACCGGCAAGGTCGAGTTCTGCGGAGAGGATATCAGCCGTGTTCCTGCACACAAGATCGTGGAACGCGGGCTCGCCCAGGTGCCGGAAGGCCGCCGTATCTTCCTGCAGATGACCGTGCAGGAAAACCTCGACATGGGCGCTTTTATCCGCAAGGGCAGCGTAGAGGCCGACATGGATCGTGTCTTTGACCTCTTCCCCCGCCTGAAGGAGCGCCGCAAGCAGATCGCCGGAACGCTTTCCGGCGGTGAACAGCAGATGCTCGCGATGGGGCGCGCCCTCATGAGCAACCCGAAGCTTCTCATGCTTGACGAACCTTCCATGGGCCTTGCTCCGATCCTCGTGGAGCAGATCTTCGACATCATCCGGAATCTTCATGCCGCCGGCACAACGATCCTCCTCGTGGAGCAGAATGCGCAGATGGCGCTTTCCGTTGCCGACCGTGCCTACGTTCTGGAGACCGGAAAGGTCACGCTTTCCGGAACGGGCGCCGAGCTTGCCGCCAGCGAAGCCGTCAAAAAAGCCTATCTCGGCGGCTGATCCCCTACTGCATGAAAAAGTCCCGATGGCCAAAGGCCACCGGGACTCGTTTTATTTTCAGAAGCTTATTCGTCCTTGTCCCCATCGTCGCAGATGAGGCCGTAGCCGCCCTGCCGGCGCTTGTACACAACGGACATGGCGCCTTCTTCCTCCATGTTCTTGAACACAAAGAACTCGTGCCCGAGAAGATTCATCTGAAGGATCGCCTCCTCCACGGTCATCGGCTTGATGGAGAAACGTTTGCTGCGCACAACGTTGAACTCCTCGTCTTCCGGCTCCTCGGCGGGTACGGCATAATCCGGAGCAGGCTCCTTCTCGATCGCGCCCTCTCTCAAGCGCTTCTCCAACCGCGTCTTGTTGCGGCGGATCTGACGCTCGATAGCGGCAACGCCGGAGTCCACGCTCGCGTACATATCGCTCGTGAGCTCGCTTGCGCGGTAATACATGCCGTTATTGTGGATCGTGATCTCGGCAAGGAAGCGGCCCCGCTCCAGGCTGAAGGTAACGAATGCCTCGGCCTCGCTCTTGAAAAACCGGTCCAGTTTGCTGATCTTCCGCTGCGCGTAATCCCGCAGATTTTCGGACGCTGCCATCCGCTTTTCCGTAAAGGTAAATCTCATTGTGATTGCTCCTTTCGTTTTTGTTTTCTCTGTTATTAGTATAACACCTGTTTGTGCAAATTGAAAGAGAAACCTTGTATGATTTTATTAATAATTGGTGAATTTCACAAGGTCAATAAAAAACGATGGAACAGTTGGGCAGATAGGCATTCAGCTCGCGGATCTGGTCCTCGGTCAGCGGGTTGCCGCCGATGTAGAGCTCCCGCAGCGTGGAGAGGCTGTACAGAGGTGTGATATTCGAGATCTGGTTGTCCGTGAGATTCAGCGTCACAAGCGAGCGCAGGCTGGAGATGGCCGTGAGGTCGGAGATCTGATTTCCGCTGAGGTCGAGGTAGGTGATCGTCCGCCAGCTTTCGGTATACTGGAAATAATAGATGTTCGAGATCTGATTGTTCGACAGGCGGACCGACTGCAGATTCCCCATCTGCATCAGGAAGGAGAGATCGCTGATCCCGCTCCCGGAAAGGTTGAGATCCGTCGTGTCCGAGGTAAGCGTAAGTCCCTCCGTCGCCACATTGTAAACGAGCTCCGAATGCTGGATGTTGCAGGAAGGGATCACGCTGCGCAGATGGTCATAGCCGCTTCCGGTAAAGCCGGAGTTGTTTTCCACGTTCAGATATCCGAGCTTGGAGAGATAGGTGAAATAGGCCGTGTCCTCGTCCGTGAAGCCGGTGCTTGAGAGATCGAGACGGGTGAGATTTTTCAGCTTGCTGAGGCCGGAGAAATTGCTGATCGTGTTCCCTGAGAGATTCAGCTCGGTAAGGCCGGTATTGGACCCCAGCGGAACCGTTGAGAGCACGGCGTTGTTGGAAACATCCAGCACGCGCAGCCCCGACAGGCCCATCAGCGGCCGCAGATCGGCCACGCGGTTTCCGGAAAGGTTCAGTGTCTGGAGATTCGGAATGTCCATCAAAGGCGTAATATCCGAGATGGAATTGCTGCTAAGATTCAGTGACGTCAGCTTGCTGCAGGAGGAGAGGGCGGAAATGTCCGTGATCCCCCGCCCGCTGAGGTCAAGAGAAGTTACATCGGTAGAAAACGTCGTCCCTCCGAGCGAGATCGTCTGCGCGTCCGTCTTTGCGCTCACACCGTTGATGGCGCAGTTCGGCAGAGCGTTGGAAAGCTCCTGCAGCGCCGCATCGGATATGGAGATGCCCTTGATGCTCAGGGTGGTCAGCGCCGTGAGGGAGTAGAGCGGCGAAAGATCCGTCACGGGGGCATAATCGAGATAGAGCGTGCGCAGCGCAGTCATTCCGGAGAGCGGTGTCAGATCGGAGATCGGGTTATTGCTCAGATTCAGCGTCGTAAGCCCGCCGAGAGACGAGAGCGCCGTGAGATCGGAGATCTGGTTTCCGGCAAGGGAGAGATTGTTCAGCGCGTAGAGCGCCGCGATCTCGCCGAGGGTCTCGTTTCCAAGCCCGCGATTATCCAGCACAAGGCTCGTCGTCTGCCGGGAAAGCGTTTCTCCCGCGACCGTTACGTTGTCTTCCTCCGCCTTGCTCTTCTTTTTTGCTTCGATCGACGCGATCTTTGCGCTGATCGCCGTATCGGAGGACGACATATACCGCAGCGCCTCAATGGCGCGGTCATAATTTTCCTGCGCCTCGTAGCACTGTGCCATCATCAGCAGACATTCGTCCGACATGTCGATCGCCGCCGCCTTGCGCAGATAGGCGAGCGAATTGTCGTAGTCGCCTCCAAGCGTGCAGACCTGAGCGGCCTGCATATAGCGCTCATAGGCACGGCTGTCCGAGATATACCGGACCAGGAGCGCCATTGCGAGCAGGATCACCGCAATGGCCGCGATCAGGAGCAGGTAGAGAAGCATCCTTTTTTTCCGCTTTGCGGGGTCGACCGGCTTATAATAGACCGTCTGTTCCCGCCCCTGCTGCCTTTCGCCTCTCCGATGGATCAGCTACTGCTCATAACTGTCCGCTGGATGCGTTTCTCTCCGTTCCGAAGAGTGCTTCTGCGGGCTCATTCGTTTTCTTCCGTGGAAGGATCCGCGTCCGTCTCCGCCGGGGGCTCCGGCGCCTCTGCCGTCTTATCGTCCGCCTGCGTCTCGGGCTCGGCGGGTTCCCCGGCATTATTCGCTTCGGCCGGCTCCTCCGGAAGGATATCCGGCTCGAGCGTCAGGACGATCGGCTCTTTTTCAAACTGCTCCTCCGAGGGTTCGGGTGCCGCCTCCTTCACCGCGGGCTTCACCTTTCCGCCCCGCTGCAGCGCATCTCCGGGGATCGGCGGGGCAACCTTCTTCCCGCTCTCGGGGTCGATCTCGCGCAGCTTCTTTTCTTTCTTCAGTCCCAAAGCGCAGAAGAGCATACCGAGGAGCATCAGCAGGATGCTCGCCTCGCAGAGGATGGAGCTGACGGAAGCAAAGCCGTCCCGAATGGCCGGAATATCCTCAAGCGCAATATGGTAGGCAAGCGGCAGCACGAAGGCCGGCACAAGAAGCCATTTGGTTCGGATGCCGCCGAACACTGTTGCGGAATAGAGCACCGTAAGCAGCAGATACAGCAGCAGACAGAGCATCTGGTGCCACGGGGAAAGCAGCGTTTCCGCAATATTGTCATAGGTGGAAACTCTTACGGCAAAAAACAGCATCCCGATCGCAAACGGCACGGACGAGGCCCAGAAGGCCTTCTCGCCCAGCAGCAGGACGCACAGAACAAACAGCGCGCAGGCAGCCACCGGCAGCGCAAAGCGGCACACGGCAGTGTAGCGGTCCGCGAACACGACCTCGCGGATCGTCAGGCAGCCGATGCTCCGCACGGCAAGCGCAAGCATCATGCAAATAACAGTAAGCCGGCCGAAAAGGCTTTCCCGGCTGATCATAATCTTGATTTTCCCGTTCATAAGGATTCCTCCGTTTCTTTTCCGGGGACAATTTCTGTTTTTTCAGTTTAGCATATTTTCCCTTCTTCAGCAACAAAAAAGGAACGGTATTTACCGTTCCTTCATAATATTATGTTTACTTTATTCTGAAAACGTTTAGAAATAACGCTTCAGCAGGCCGGCAAAAGCCTTTCCGTGGCGGGCCTCGTCGCGCGCCATCTCGTGCACTGTGTCGTGAATGGCATCGAGATTGTATTTCTTGGCAAGCTTGGCAAGATCCGTCTTGCCGGCAGTTGCGCCGTTCTCGGCTTCAACACGCATCTCAAGGTTCTTTTTCGTGCTGTCCGTCACGACCTCGCCGAGCAGCTCGGCAAACTTGGCTGCATGCTCGGCCTCCTCAAGGCCGGCCTTCTCCCAGTACATGCCGATCTCGGGATAGCCTTCGCGATACGCAACGCGTGCCATTGCGAGATACATGCCGACCTCGGAGCACTCCCCCTCAAAGTTTGCGCGCAGACCCGCAATGATCTCCGCCTGGACCTCCTCCGGGACGTCCGCGCCGAACTGCTTGCCGACGCCGACCACGTGCTCGGCTGCCCATTCCATATCGCCCTTCATTTCGGTGAACTTGCTGCCGGGGACCTTGCACTGCGGGCAGAACTCAGGGGGTGTGTCGCCTTCATGAACATAACCGCAAACCGGGCAGACCCATTTTTTCATAATCCATATCCTCCAAATAAATAAAATATATTTTTATTGACTGCTCACGATCAATAAAAAGCACATTTAATCCGCTGCGCTGCAGCGGTCGCACAGCCCGGTGAAGACCAGGGAGTGCGTTTCCGGATGAAGGCCATATCTCTCTGTCAGCTCTTCATAATCCGGTGCATTGCCGGAAGAAAGCTCCACATCCATCACGCAGCTGCATTTCCTGCACACAAAGTGAGGATGGGCGTCCATCCTGCCGTCAAACCGTTCCTTCCCGTCCACCTGCGTAACCGTCTGCGCAAGGCCTTCCTGCGAAAAGAGGGAAAGGTTGCGATATACCGTCCCGAGGCTGAGATCCGGATAAGCCGGTTTTAATTTCTCATACAGCGCTTCCGCCGTCGGATGTTCCTTCGTGGCGCAGAGGGCATCGAGGATCGCCTGCCGTTTCACGCTGGTTTTTCTCTTGATGTCCATGATTTCTCTTTCGATAATTTTAATAATGATTCTTGTTATTGATTTTATATCATAACTTTCGACATTTGTAAAGGGGCAGATTGCAATTTTTCTTTTCGCGTGCTATGATTTGTTTTATTCGTATAAGAATATGATTCGGAGGATGATGGATATGGAATTTACTTATAAACCGAAAGGCGTCTGCTCCCGTATGATGCAGATCACGACCGACGGCGATACGATCCGCTCCGTCAAGGTCATCGGAGGGTGTGACGGAAACCTGCAGGGCATCTCGCGCCTTGTCGAGGGCATGAAGATCGATGACACGATCGCCCGTCTGGAGGGGGTTCGCTGCGGCTACAAGTCGACCTCCTGCCCGGACCAGCTTGCCCAGGCGCTCAAAGAGCTCAAGGCACAGGCAGCTGCCGAATGAGTCTGGAAACGCTCCTCTCCTCCGGCTTCGCCGAGCTCGGCCTTCCCTGCCCGGATTCCGTGCTTCGGAATTACCGCGCCTACTATGAGCTTCTGGAGGAGACCAACAAGGTGATGAACCTCACTGCGATCCATGGGGAAGAGGATGTGGCCCGTCTGCATTTTCTTGACTGTGCCGCGCTCCTCTCGCTGGAAGAGCTCTCCGGAAAGCGTGTTTTTGACATCGGGACCGGTGCGGGATTTCCGGGCCTTGCCCTGAAGATCGCCTGCCCCGACCTCTCTCTTCTCCTGCTTGACAGTCTCGACAAGCGTATCGGCTTTCTCCGCACGGTCTGCAGCAGCCTCGCTTTGGAGGATGTGAGCTGTCTTCATGCGCGGGCCGAAGAAGCGGCTGCCGAATATTGGGAGCAGGCAGATGCCGTTACCTCCCGCGCCGTAGCCGGGCTCAATGTGCTCTCGGAAATGTGCCTTCCGTTCGTCCGGGTCGGAGGAGTATTTCTTGCGATGAAGGGCCCCGACTATGAGGAAGAGCTCAGCGGCGCGAAACATGCCATCCGCGAGCTCGGCGGAAAGACCGAGCAATGTTCGCTCTATACGATTCCCGGAACAGACATCACCCACAGCCTGATCCGGATCCGCAAGATCGCCCCGACGCCGAAGAAGTATCCCCGCCGCTGGGCACAGATCAAAAAAGCTCCGCTGTAAAAGCGGAGCTTTTTGTGTTATTTCCGGTTTTTCCTGTAGATGGCCCAAAGCCCCTTCAAAAGGAGATCGTCGTCGCAGACGATTTCGTGCGTACAGCACGGAACAACGGCAGGAGCCAGTCCGCCCGTAGCGATGATCCTGCACGGCTCGCCGATCTCCCGCTCCATGCGGTCGATCATCCCGTCGATCATGGAGGCTGTCCCGAGGACGGCGCCGGAGCGCATGCAGTCTACCGTATTGGTGCCGATCGCCTTATCGGGGCGCGTAATATAGATATCCGGCAGGAGGCTCGTCCCCGAAGCAAGCGCGGCAAGGCTCAGCTTGACGCCCGGAATGATCGCGCCGCCGAGGAAGGCGCGGTTTTTGTCGACGGCTGTGATCGTCGTCGCCGTTCCCATATCGATCACGATCGCCGGAACTCCGTAAAATGCGATCGCCGCAACGCCTCCAACGACGAGATCCGCCCCCAGCGTCCCCGGGTCGTCGATCTTGACGTTCATTCCGGTTTTGACGCCCGGCCCTACGATCATGCATTCGGATCGGATGACCTTTTGCACAGCCTGTGACAGGTATCCCGTCACAGGAGGAACAACGGAGGAAAGGATCGCGCCTTCAAAATCCTCGGGAGATACGCCCATATAAGAAAGCATATCCAGGATCTTGATCGCGTACTCCGCGCTCGTTGCGCTGATCTCCGTCCGCATGCGGACGGTATTTCGGATCTTTCCGTCATTTTCAATGCATCCGATGACGATATTGGTATTGCCTACGTCAAACGCTAATATCATAGATCTTCTCCAAGCCTTAAAATCAGCTGCGCATATTTTTCGCCGTGCGGATCAGTCGGACGATCACCGGCGAGAGGACGACATTCACGGCCATCTCGACGAGGAAATTCACGCCGACGAATCCGACGATCATATAGGTTCCTACATTTTCAAATCCCGCAGCAGCCCCCCAGGCTGCGACCGTCTCGATAAAAAAGAGCCGGCAGCCGATCAGAAATACGCTCGTATTGATCACGGGGCAGACAACAGCCGCGGCGGCAGTAGCCACAGTGGCATTTTTCTTTTCGATCAGACGATAGATACATCCTGCGCCGAGCCCGGCCAGTGCGCCCTTTGCGAGGCAGGTAACGACCGTTCCCGGAACCGAGATGGCAAGAAACGCCGCTGCATCTCCGGAGAGGATCACGACAGCGCCGAAAACGAAGCCGAGCCAGGCGCCTGCCCCGGATCCGTACAATGCCGCTCCGATCACGATCGGCACGAGCACAAGCGAGATGGAGAAGGGGCCGAAACGGATAAAGCTTCCGAGCAGCTGCAGAACGATCACGATCGCCGTAAAGACGGCCATGCCCGCAATGCGCTGCGTTTTTCCCATCGCAGGGGATGCCTTTGCTGTGGATGTCATATTCAATTTTCCTCCTTGCTGCAGCTCCGTCAGGCGGATGTTGCGCAGGTTGGATTATACCATAGTACGCTCTTCTCCACAAGATGCAATTCTCTCCCGCGGTGGAAAATAACGATTGCACTGCTTCTCTGCTTCTGTTATACTGATTGTTTGTGCAGGGCACTTCCCTGCAACTAAAATGGTCTCCGTGGCATCCAGCCATGGGAAAGGATGAAAAATGAAAAACAGCGAAAAAACTCTCGACAAGATCGTTGCCCTCTGCAAGAACCGCGGCTATGTCTATGCCGGCAGCGAGATCTACGGCGGTCTCGCCAACAGCTGGGACTACGGTCCTCTCGGCTGCGAGTTCAAGAACAATGTCAAGAAGGCCTGGATGAAGAAGTTTGTTCAGGAAAGCCCCTACAACGTCGGCCTGGACGCCGCCATCATCATGAACCCGCAGACCTGGGTCACCACCGGCCACGTCTCCAGCTTCTCCGACCCTCTGCTTGACTGCAAGGCCTGCAAAGCCCGTCATCGCGCAGACAAGCTCATCGGTGAGGAACACCCCGAGGTGAACGTTGACGCGATGAGCTTTGATGAGATGGATTCCTATATTGCAGAGCATGAAGATATCGTCTGCCCCATTTGCGGCAAGCATGATTTCACGCCGATCCGCAAGTTCAACCTGATGTTCAAGACGGCCATCGGCGTCACGGAGGACAGCAGCTCCACCTGCTATCTCCGTCCGGAGACTGCCCAGGGCATCTTCGTCAACTTTGCCAACATCCAGCGCACCACGCGCAAAAAGCTTCCGTTCGGCGTCTGCCAGGTCGGCAAGGCCTTCCGCAATGAGATCACGCCGGGCAATTTCACCTTCCGTACGCGTGAATTTGAGCAGATGGAATGCGAGTTCTTCTGCAAGCCGGGCACGGATCTGGAATGGTTCGCCTACTGGAAGGACTACTGCAAGAACTGGCTGCTCTCTCTCGGCATCAAGGAGGAGAATCTCCGCCTGCGCGATCACGAGCCTGCCGAGCTTGCCTTCTATTCCCGCGCCACGACCGATATCGAATATGCCTTCCCGTTCACCGACTGGGGCGAGCTGTGGGGCATTGCCGACCGCACGAACTATGACCTGAGCCGTCATCAGGAAGCCTCCGGCAAGGATCTCACTTATTTTGACCAGGATACCAACGAGCACTATGTTCCTTACGTGATCGAGCCCTCCCTCGGCTGTGACCGCGTTGCCCTTGCCTTCCTCTGCGAAGCCTACGACGAAGAGGTCGTCGGGCAGGACAAGAACGGCAAGCCGGACGTGCGCACCGTGCTTCATCTGCATCCGGCGCTCGCGCCCTTCAAATGCGCCATTCTTCCGCTGAGCAAAAAGGAAGTCCTGACCGGGCCCGCCATGGAGCTCTATCAGGAGCTGAGCAAGGAATTCATGTGCGATTACGACGAGACAGGTTCCATCGGCAAGCGCTATCGCCGTGAAGACGAGATCGGCACGCCCTTCTGCATCACCTTTGACTTCAACACCGTCGGCACGGAAACGGATGTCGCGGACCACTGTGTCACGATCCGTGAGCGCGACAGCATGGAGCAGGTCCGCATTCCCATCAGCGAGGTCAAGGCCTACATTTCGGAGCGGATCCGTTTCTGAGGCGCGGCACGATGAAAGATGGACTGATCAAAGTTGCTGCCGCCTCCCCGGTGCTCAAGATCGCCGATACGGAGCATAACGCGCAGCAGATCATTGCCTGCATCCGCAATGCGGAAAAAGACGGCGTCAAAGTTCTTGCATTTCCCGAGCTGAGCATCACCGGCTGCACCTGCCGTGACCTGCTCACGCACCGGGTCCTTCTGGAAGGCGCCCGCCGCGCTCTCAAGGAGATCCTCGCCGCGACGGAGGAGACGGAGATGCTGGTCTTCGTCGGTCTGCCCTACGCGGTCGGGTCCCGCGTTTTCAGCTGCGCAGCCGTTCTCTATAAAGGCGATCTTCTCGGTCTTGTTCCGCGGGAGAACGTCCGCGGGACGGCCTTTGCCCCGGCCGAGCCGGAGCCGCGCGAGCTGGAAGAAGCCGATCTCCCTTATACGCTTCTTTGGAATGATATGATCTTTGAGCACGCCGATGTGCCTGAGCTTCGCGTTGCCGTAGAGCTGGGAGGGGACTTTACTGCGGTATATCCCCCCTCCTTCCGCCACGCCGCAGCCGGTGCCACCATGATCGTTCGCATGGCCTCCTTCCCGGAGACGGTCACCTCCACGCAGGATACGGAGCTCTGTCTGAAGGAAGATTCCCGCCGGCTCCGCTGCGGCATCCTGCTTGCCGCTCCCGGCAGCGGAGAGTCCACGACGGACGGTGTCTATTCCGGTCTCTGCGCCGTTGCGGAGAACGGAAGCCTTCTTGCCGAAGACGAGGATGACAAGCGCATCGCCGTTTCCGAGCTGGATGTCAGTTATCTGGTGAACCTTCGCCGTTTCTCGGACGATTTTGACCTCACGGATGACGACCACGAAGTAATTCTCTGGGGCGAAGGGCTCACGGAGACCGCCGTCACCCGGGCCTACTCCAAGCACCCGCATCTCCCCGAGGATTCTTCGGAGCTCCCCGCTTATTGCGAGCGCATGCTCGGCATGCAGGTCGCAGCGCTTGCCAAGCGCCTTTCCTACACCGGCTGCGACCATTGCGTCGTCGGCATCTCCGGCGGCGTCGACAGCACGCTTGCCGTTATGGTCAGTGCGCTTGCCGTCCGCAAGCTGGGGCTTCCGGCAGAGAACGTGGTTGCGATCACGATGCCCTGCTTCGGCACCTCGAGCCGTACGAAGAGCAACGCCGTCGTTGTGGCGGAGCAGTGGGGCTGCACTGTGCGCGTCATTGATATCAGTGCGGCTGTCAATCAGCATTTTGATGACATTGGCCACGCGCACGACGACTATTCCATCGCCTTTGAAAATGCCCAGGCCCGCATGCGGACGATGATCCTCCTGGACGTTGCCAACAAGGTCAACGGCCTCAACGTCGGCACGGAGGATCTCTCCGAGTTTATCGACGGCTGGTGTACCTTCAACGGGGATCATACTTCCAATTACGACGTCAACCTCGGCCTTACGAAAACACAGGTTCGCGCCAACGTCAGCCATATCGCCGCGACGACGGAAGACAAGGTCCTCAAGGCGGCGCTCTATGACGTGCTGGATTGCCCGGTCACGCCTGAGCTTCTTCCCATTCACGATGACCTGATCGAACAGAAGAGCGAAGACGCCGTCGGTTCCTACAGCCTTCAGGATTTCTTCACGCATATGATCCTGATCCGCGGCTTCGGCCCGGCAAAGACGCTGCGCCTTGCGAAGCTCGCCTATGCCGACGAGTTCACGGACGAAGAGCTGATCCGCTGGCTGAAAAGCTGGTGCCGCCGTCTCTTCTCCCAGCAATTCAAGCGCAGCTGCCTGATGGACGGCCCCGCCGTGGAGCGTTTCACCGTTTCCCCCCGTACCGGTCTGCAGCTGCCCTCCGACGGAGAAGCAGCCCTGTTTCTCCGCGAGCTGGAGGAGCTGGAGAGCTGAGCCGTGATCAAGACCTGGTATCTTCGCTACCCCGTCCCCGGAGGTACGGAGCGCCGCCGCGTCTTTCTCTATCTCCCGGTCGGCTATGACCGGGAGCGTCGCCGGCGCTATCCGGTGCTCTATGCCTTTGACGGGCACAATCTTTTCCGCGACTCGGACGCGACCTACGGCAAAAGCTGGGGGCTCGCCGAATACCTTGACCGCACGCGCATGCCTCTCATCGTGGCCTCTTTGGAATGCAGCCATGCCCCCGAAGGCGGCCGGCTGGAAGAATATTGTCCCTTTGATTTTTTTGATCTGGAAAATGAGGAAGACGACAGCTTTCACGAGGGCCGCGGAGGCGATACCATGGAGTGGTTCGTTCGCCGCTTTAAGCCGATGATCGATTCCCGCTACCGCACGCTCTCCGACCGCGAGCACACCTTTCTCATGGGCAGTTCTTTTGGCGGTGTGATGAGTCTTTACGGGGTTCTGGCCTATAATTCGGTCTTTTCCCGGGCAGCCGTTCTTTCCCCGTCCCTTTGGGTCGGCGACGGGCAGCTTTTTGACGTTGCCTGCAGCGCCGAGCTCTGCGGAGACACCGTGATCTATATGGACTACGGAACCGAAGAATTCTGGGGGCCCAATACGCCGGAGCTCTACTTCGATATGGCCTCCGTTCTCGGCGGCCGCGGCATTGCCGTCACTTCCCGTCTCGTCCCTTACGGCGACCACAGCGAAGCCAGCTGGCAGCGCCAGCTCCCCTTTGCGCTTCCCACTTTAATGTACGCCCTGCCTTAGCATCAAAAAAATAAATCTGAACGGAAGGAAACGCGAGAAAATAAAATGAAAAACATTATTTTTATCTCCCCGAATTTCCCCACGAACTACTGGAAGTTCTGCCGCGAGCTCAAGAACGACGGCATGAACGTTCTCGGCATTGGAGACTGCCCCTATGACGATCTTGCCTGGGAGCTCAAGGACAGCCTCAACGAGTATTACAAGGTCTCCAGCCTGGAAAATTACGACGAGGTCTACCGTGCCGTTGCCTTCTTTATCTTCAAGTACGGCCGCATCGACTGGCTGGAGTCCAACAATGAATACTGGCTGGAGCGTGATGCCGCTCTTCGCACCGCTTTCCACATCACGACCGGTTTCCAGGTCTCCGATATGCCGCGCATCAAGTACAAGAGCAAGATGAAGCAGTATTATCAGGCGGCCGGCATTCCGACGGCCCGCTACCACCTCGTTACCGGCCTTGAGGACTGCAAGGCCTTTATTGCCGAGGTCGGTTACCCGGTCATCGTAAAGCCCGACAACGGTGTCGGTGCCTCCCACACCTACAAGCTGAAGAACGACGACGAGCTTGCCGCTTTCATCCGCGAGCTGGAGGAGGAGCAGGTTCCCCCCGAGGCCTATATTATGGAAGAATTCGTCACTGCCGTTGTCAACAGCTATGACGCTATCATCGATGCCGACGGGAATCCTGTATTCGAGACGGGCAATGTCACCCCGGACAGCATTATGGACATTGTCAACAATAACGACAACAGCTGCTACTACATTCTGAAAGAGCTTCCCGAGGATACGCGCGCCGCGGGCCGCGCCGCCGTGAAGAGCTTCGGTGTAAAGAGCCGCTTCGTTCATTTTGAGTTCTTCCGCCTTACGGCCGACATGGAGAGCATGGGCAAGGCCGGAGACGTGGTTGCCCTGGAGGTCAACATGCGCCCCTGCGGCGGCTTTACTCCGGATATGATCAACTTCGCCCACAGCACCAATGTCTACAAGATCTGGGCCGACATCGTCGCCTTCGGCAAAACGGAGGTCCCGCAGGGCGAGCATCAGTACTGCGTCTTTGCCGGACGCCGCGACGGAAAGGATTTTGTCTACTCCAACGAGGAGATCTCCGAGAAATACGCGGCGAATATCCGTATGCAGGACCGCATGCCGGATGCGCTCGCCGCAGCCATGGCGAACTACATGTTCATCGCCACTTTGCCGGATGAGGATTCGCTCCATCAGTTCCTGCTTGACTGCACGATCGTCAAGGAGTGACCGGGATTGCAAAAACGTGAGCCTTTAAAACGGGCTCACGTTTTTTCATTTAAGCTTGTTTACAAAAAAAACATTTATTAATCGGCCGTTCTATGCTATACTGAGTTGACATAAAATTTACAGGACATATGTCAGTCACGCAAAATCATTTGCCAACACAGAAAGGAAAATGCCATATGCCAGATCTCAGCAATATGCCCTTTGCCGGCATTGTCGTCATCTTTATCATTTCCATTCTTTTCGTTCTCTCCATTCTTGTCCTCTTCGGCGTCTATTTCCGCTACAAGCATCTCACCTATGAGATCAGCGGCACGATGGATCAGGACAACCGCTTCCTCCGCTATGCAGTCAACCAGTTTGCCGAATCCTACAAGCGCTATGGAAAAGAGACCAACACCCCCGCCATTATCGAGGAAGCCGTGGCTGCCAAGCTGGGCGGTTCTCTCCTGGCGGAGCGGTTCCTTACCAATGCCGTCTCTCTGTTCGTTACGCTCGGCCTGTTCGGCACATTTCTCGGTCTCAGCCTTTCCGTCAGCTCTCTCACCGAGCTGATCTCCCTCAGCAGTGCGGACGAGTGGCTCTCCGTCATTGACAGCGTCGGCGGCGGTCTCATGTCCTCTCTCAGCGGCATGGGCGTTGCCTTCTATACTTCTCTGGTCGGTGTCGGCTGCTCCATCATTCTGACGATCCTTCGTTCCATTTTCTCTCCCTCTGCCGCGCGCGAGCTTCTGGAGTCCCGCATGGAGCTTTGGCTCGACCAGTCCGTTGCCCCCACGCTTCCGACAATGGTCGCCGACGACGACTCGGAAGTCGTCGCCCAGATGATCGAAGGCCTCAACCAGGCCTCCGCCGCTATGGAAGCTTCCCTCTCCGAGGCGACCTCCAGCCTGCGCTCCTCTCTCGTTGGCTTCAACAAGACGGTCTCTTCCTTCAACGACGGTGTGCATGACTTCTCGGAATTCAGCTACGCTCTTCAGGGTACGATCGAGCGCCTGGATGTTTCCATCCGCGATTTTGGTTCCTCCGTCCGTTCCCTCACTACGAAGGCCGAAAGGAGTGACCGCTCATGAGGAGACGCTCCAAGGTGAGCCTGGATTCTGCTTCCGGAAAGACGGAAGGCGAGCAGAATTTTTGGCCGTCTTATGCGGACATGATGTCTTCCTTTGCGCTCATTCTCTTTTTTCTCATGCTCCTCGCCTATCTTTCCAATATCAAGACCGGCAACAATCTGAAAAACACGGAAGAAAAGCTCTCCGATACGCTTTCCCAGCTTACGATCACGCGGGCCGAAGCGGATGAGGCCAATCAGAACCTGCTGGACGCGCAGACGCAGCTGAGCGACACCCAGTCTCAGCTCGATGAAGCGGAAGCCGCCTACGCGACCGTTCAGATCCGGCTTGACGAGCTCAATTCCGACTTGGCCAACACGCAGCTCGTTCTCTCTCAGCAGCAGGCAACGATCGATGCGCAGGCCGCTTCCATGCAGCAGGCGCAGTCCGATCTGGAAGCCGCGCAGTCGGAGCTTGTCACGATGTACGGGCAGATGGAATCCATCGTCGGTGTCCGCCGCTCGATCCTTGAGCAGATCAAGACGAGCATCGATGCCGTCAGCGGCGATTCCTCCACCGCCTACATTGGCGACAACGGCAGCATCATTCTCTCCAACGGGGTCTTCTTCGACACCGGCTCCTCCAGCCTGAAGGCAGATTCCTATCAGGTGCTCAACCAGCTGCGCAGCGTTTTCCGCCAGCTGCTTGCCGACCCGGACAATACCGGTTATATCGACAGCATCATTATCTCCGGCCATACGGACTCCGACGGTTCGGACGAGACGAACCGCACGCTCTCCACGGAGCGCGCCAATGCGGTTCTGGATTATCTGCTCGGTGACCCGTCTCTCACGCCTTATGCCTCCTATTTCTGCGCTGCAGGCTACGGCGAGACGCGCCCGGTCGCTTCCAATGACACCGAAGCCGGCAAGGCACAGAACCGCCGCATCGAGATCTCGATCACGCTGAAGGATGAGGCCGTTATGGAGTCGGTCAACCAGCTTATCGCCTCAAGCACGGATGCCGACGTCACAGTCTCCGTTGGCTGAGCGTTCCTGTATGAAGAAAAAGCTGTTTTCTGCTTTGCTTTTCAGCGGCGAGCTGTGCGTCCTTCTGGACGTTACGCTCGCCCTTTTCGGTCATGCGCTTCCGGTCTGGGGCTTTCTGGCCGTGTTTTCCGTTCTTTTTTTGCTTCCGCTGCTGTGGAAGCGCGTCTCGCCTCGCATGCTGCGCATTGCCGCGCTCTCCCTTCTTCTGCTCTGCCTTCTCGCCCTCCTGCTACTGTTTCTCTCCTGGCGCTCCTTTTCCGGCTCCTCGCAATATGCGGATGCCGACATGGGGAAGTCGGATGTCTACGCAGGAAAAAATGTCATGGTCTTCGTCCCTCATGAGGATGACGATATCAATCTCCTTGGCGGCGTTTTTGAGGAATACATCAAATACGGCAGCACCGTCCGCGTTGTCTTTGCCACGAACGGCGACTTCGCCGGCCTCGGCGAGACCCGCCTGCGCGAGGCGATCTCTGCTCTCGGCGCAGTCGGGATCCCGGAGGAGAATATCTTTTTTCTCGGCTACGGGGATTCCTGGCAGGATCTGTCCAGCATTTATTATGCCTCCCCGGAAGCGATCTGCACCTCTTATAACGGGCGGACGGAGACCTACGGTCTTCCGGATCATCCGGCCTATCATGACGGCGCCCCCTATACCCGCAGCAATTATGTCGGAGACATCGTTTCCATTCTTGAGGAATACCGGCCCGACACGGTCTTCTGCTCCGATATGGACTTCCACACGGATCATGAAACGCTCTCCCTTCTCTTTGAGGAAGCGCTCGGAATTCTGCTGAGCAAAGAAGCAGAGTATACGCCTTCCGTATTCAAAGGCTTCGCCTACATTACCTCCCATTATGCGGAAGATGATTTCTATTCCGATGAGAATATTCTCTCGACGCGAAACCCGTCCTCCGAAGAATATCTCACGCCTTCCAATCTTTTCCGCTGGAGCGATCGGTTCCGTTTCCCGGTCTGTGCTTCTGCTGTTTCCCGTTCTCTCTTCACATCGAAAGTATACGAGGAGACTGCGCTCTATCGATCGCAGTATTTCCATCAGATCGCCGGTCGAATCGTCAACGGCGACAAAGTCTTTTGGCAGAGGGAAACGGGTTCTCTCCTTTACAATGCCTCATTCTCCGTTTCCTCCGGAGACGGATCCCGCTTGAATGACTTCTGTCTGCTCGCCTCGGATGACCCGGCCTATGAGCTTGGTGCCCCGTACGGCGGCTTGTGGATCCCGGAAGAAAACGATGCGCTGAAAGAGGCCGCGATTACGCTGGATTCGCCCGTTGATATCGAGCGTATCGTGCTCTATGATGCCTGCTCTCTTTCCGACAATATTCTCGATGCCGAGATTCTCTTCCCGGACGGTACTTCTCTCCACACCGGTGCGCTGAATGCAGACGGCTCCGGTACGGAAATTCCCGTCAGGCGCGAGAACCTTTCTTCCTTCACCGTCCGTATTCTCGCCTCGGAAGGAGACGCTGCAGGCCTTTCGGAGATCGAAGCTTATTCTTCGGACTATGAGTCTCCGTTTTCTATGATCAAGCTGACCGATTCCTCGGGAGATTTCGTCTATGATTATTGGCTTTCCGCATCGTCAGAAGCATTTACGCTCTACTCCATCGGTGCTTCCTCCGACTGGGCCGACTATCGTGTGCTCTGCAGCGGCGCCGGCTGTTCGGCCGAGGTGCAGAACGGGGAGCTTGTGGTCTCCTGTCCGAAGGGGCGCGCCTGCACGGTTACGCTAGAAAGCATCTCCGATCCCTCCCTTTCCGACACGGTCTTCCTCTCCAATCCCGGCTTTTTCGGCCGTCTCGGGCAGCGCACGGAAGCTTTCCTTTATCGGAACTATTCCCGCTTGCAGGATACTGCAGCTTATGCGATCCTTCGCTGGGGCTATCATCTTTTCCGCGAAGACCCTATCGTCCTGTAATTTCCGTAAAAAAACGAAGGCCTGCATTCGGCCTTCGTTTTTTTTACCCGTTTTTTCTTACATGATCAGCGACAGCATAATGCTGATTCCGGCGATCAGCCCGATCATTGCTCCCTGTCGCTTTCTCGTCTCAAAAAGCAGCCCGATAAACTCTCTCAGAAAAGCATTCGGCCAGAAATACCATTTTGTCGGGCAGCCAAAGCCTTCGTATGCCCTTTCGAGGCTGCGTGCAAGGATCCCGCTTCGGAAAACATGATAGCCGGTCGTGCAGAAGGCTGCATTTCCTCCGCCCCGGGCATCGATCAGTTCTCCGGAAAACAGCAGATTTTCTCGTGTGGTCAGAGACCGGGTCTCCGGCAGAAGATATTTTTCCTCTACTCTTTGGGAGCGAAGATAGTCTGCAATTGCCGCGCCTTCCGGCATAGGCTCGTCGTCCCCCTGTCCTCCGCTTGGAATGAGCACCGGGAATTTTCCCGTTTTCTTTTCCTGCTCCCGTGCAAAAGCCAGCGCCCGGTCTGCGCGGTTGCGGACCAGGGGATAAAGCGTCCCGTCCGGTCGGATCCGACAGCCCAGGATCACGATATAATCCAATGCTTTTCCGGGGCAGTGCCGCCCTGCCCGCAGGGCGCACAAGGTCACGGCTGCAAGCTGGCACTCCATATAAACAAAGATGCCCGCATAAAGATTGCATGCCGCATTCCACCAGCCCCATAATACTCGAATATATGCCATGCCGATTCCCAGGGAGGCTCCTGCCAGCGCCATGCATGCCGCAAGGATCCCCAGCAGATTGGTCAGCGACTTTCCTTCCTTCCGCAGCAGCACCGTATTGCTTACAAAAAGCCAGCCGGCAAAGGCGGCCACAGCCGGCGCCGTCCACTTGAGGAAAGACTGCGCAGACACCGCATATCCGATCAGCATTCCCCATACGGTATTGCTTCCCGGATCACGCAGCGCAGAAACGGCATATCCCAGCCGCAGCAGCCCGACGGCGGTGAAAAACATTCCCAGTCCGTAATGAAGCGCCGGGCGATAGGAAAATGGATCCCTTCTCTCTTCCCTTCCCGCAGACAGAAGCAGGATCGCTGCGAGAACGAGCAGCAGAAGAGAGATTATGAGAAAACAGTGCTCCCAGGAAGTGAAATTTCCCGTGAGGCTGTCCCGCACGATGCCCCCGGGCAAAACGGTGATCCGGCTTTGGATCGTTGAGGAATACATACTGTCGCTGTCGATTCCGCTCCAGGCCACCGTCAAGTCTGCGCTGCCCGATCTTTTGGCCCTGAGGAAGAGCATGAGCTGCTCTCCGTTCTCCCGCTCTGTCTCCGCGCTCAGAAGGCTCTCATCCGAGACTGTGATCGCAACGCCCTCCGCCTCCGGCGGAATGGCATACGTGAGCCGGAGCGTCCCCCGCTGCGGCAGAAAGAACGCCAGAATCAGCAGCAGCCCGAGCAGGATCGCTGCCGGAATATCGGACTTTGTGTTTCTCATTTTTTTCATGCGCCTATCGTATCATATTCCCGGAAAAATGAAAAGCCTCGACAGCATACTTCTTCTTGTGGTAAAATACCAAAAAATGGAAAAAGGATCGCTCTGCCATGTCAAAAGATTCTGTGCTTCGCCTCCTGCGGGAAGCGCCTGACCGGTTCGTCTCCGGCGAGGAGATCGCCGCGCAGCTCGGCATCTCCCGGGCCGCCGTCTGCAAAAGTGTCTCCCAGCTCCGTAAAGAAGGTTACGAGATCCGCTCGGTAAATAACCGGGGATATGCGCTCTCTTCCTTGAGCAACGTTCTCTCCGAGGAAGGAGTTCTTCGCCATCTTCGCCATCCCGGCCTTTCCGTAAAGGTCTATGACAGTGTTCCCTCGACCAATACGCTTCTGAAGCGTCTCGCTTCCGAAGGCGCCCCGGAAGGGACGGTGGTCATTGCCGCCAACCAGACGGCCGGAAAGGGCCGGCTGGGCAGAAGCTTTTATTCCCCCTTGAATACCGGCATCTATTTCAGCCTTCTGCTGCGTCCTCTTATTCCTGCCTCTGAGGCTCTGAATCTCACGGCGGGAGCTGCCGTCGCCGTCGCGACGGCCGTTGAGGAGATCTCCGGCCGTAAAACGGAGATCAAGTGGGTCAACGATGTGCTGATCTCCGGTAAGAAGATCTGCGGTATTCTGACCGAAGCCTCCATCAATTGCGAGACCGGAACCATGGACTATGCCGTTGTCGGCATCGGTATCAATACGCGTACGCCGCCCGGCGGCTTCCCGGAGGAGATCCGGGCCGTGGCAGGCTCCGTCTTTGAGGAAGAAGATGTCCCGGATCTTCACTGCAGGCTCGCTGCAGCCGTGGTCGACCGTTTCTTTGATTTCTATGAAGACCCCAGCAGCGACGCCGTTTATCAGGAATATCTCCGCCGCTCTTCTGTTCTCGGGAAAAAAGTGAACCTCATCCCTTACGGCGGCGACCCGGAGCCCGCAGAGGTGCTCGATATCGACCGGGAATATGCGCTTCTTGTAAAAACAGATAACGGCGAGCTCCGCCGCATCAACTCCGGAGAAGTCAGCCTTCGTCTGCGCGATTCCTGATTTTGATTGTTAACCTATTCTATTTATATTGGTTGACATTTTGCACGGATTATGATAAGCTCACCTCAATTCCGATTGAGATCTGAGGTGAGTTTTTTGAAGTCTCTTTCTGCGCGCAATGCCGCCTATGCGGCACTCGGGGCTGCGCTCCTGGCCGTCTGTTCCTGGATCAGCATTCCTCTCACGATTCCGATCACACTGCAGACCTTTGCTGTGTGCCTCATCAGTGCGATTTTGGGTCTTCCCCTCGCGATCTGGAGCATTCTTGTATGGATCCTTCTTGGCGCCGTCGGAGTTCCGGTCTTTTCCGGCTTCCGGGCCGGCCTTGGCGTCCTTTTGGGGACCACCGGCGGCTATATCATCGGCTTTTTCTTTACGGCCCTGATCGTTGGGCTTGCCGTCCGCCGCTTTGGCAGGAGTCGCGTCGCGCTGGCAATATCCATGGCGCTCGGTATTCTCGTCTGTTACGCCTTCGGCACGGTCTGGTTCATGATCGTCTATGCCCGCAGCACCGGGCCGATCGGTTTGATCTCGGCTCTCTCCTGGTGCGTTTTTCCTTATCTTCTGCCCGATGCCGTAAAGATCGTCCTCGCTGTCCCCCTCTCGATCCGCCTTTCTAAGGTGATTCGCTGAACTTATAAAGAGATGACCGCCTTTCGGCCGATATTCCGGCGAAAGGCGGCTGCTTTTGCTTGACAAATACCCCCATGGGGTATATTCTGTAGGAAGAAAAGAGGGATCGATATGGAAGAGAACGAGCATTGCTCCTGCTGCAATTTGAAAACGAAAGATCGTCCGGAGGAAGAGGTCCGCAGCCTGGTCAATCGGCTGAGCCGGATCGAGGGGCAGATCCGCGGCATCCGGAAGATGGTGGAAAACAGTGCCTACTGCACGGACATTCTAGTTCAGTCCGCCGCCGTAAGTGCCGCGATCAATTCTTTCAACCGTGAGCTGCTCGCCGAGCATATCCGCACCTGTGTTGCCAACAATATCCGCAGCGGAAATGACGATGTCATCGAAGAGCTTGTGAACACGCTGCAGAAGCTGATGAAATAAAGGGGCATCTATGGAACAATATACCGTTACCGGAATGAGCTGCGCTGCCTGCAGCGCAAGAGTGGAAAAGGCCGTGAGCCAAGTGGAAGGCGTCACCTCTGTCTCGGTCAGTCTGCTTACCAATTCCATGGTCGTGGAGGGCACGGCTTCTCCTGCCGCTGTAGTTGCCGCCGTAACCGATGCCGGGTATGGCGCAGCTCCAAAAGGAGCGGCGGCCGCGCCGTCTGCCGAGGAGGATGCCCTGAAAGACAGAGAGACTCCCGTTCTGAAAAGGCGGCTCATTGCCTCCCTCGGTTTTCTGATCGTCCTCATGTATTTTTCCATGGGGCACATGATGTGGGGCTGGCCGCTCCCCTCTGCTCTGGAGGGCAACCATGTAGCCATGGGGCTTCTTCAGCTGCTGCTCTCCGCCATCATTATGATCATCAATCAGAAGTTCTTTATCAGCGGCTTCAAGGGGCTTCTGCATAAGGCGCCCAACATGGACACGCTCGTCGCGATGGGCTCCATGGCATCCTTCGGCTGGAGCGTTTTTGTCCTGTTCCGTATGACGGGTGCCGTCATGCGCGGAGAGGAAGCTTTGGTCATGGAATGTATGGATTCCTTCTATTTTGAATCCGCAGCCATGATCCTCACGCTGATCACCGTTGGAAAAATGCTGGAAGCCCGCAGCAAAGGCAAAACGACCGATGCCCTCAAAAGCCTCATGAAGCTCGCCCCGAAAACAGCAACGGTCGTGCGGAATGGAAAGGAAGAGACCGTCCCCATCGAGCAGGTGCTCCCGGGAGATGTATTTGTGGTTCGCCCCGGCGAAAGCATCCCGGCAGACGGCGTGATCCTTGCCGGAAGCACGGCCGTCAATGAATCCGCCCTCACCGGAGAGAGCCTCCCGGTCGACAAGGCCGTAGGCGATGCCGTCTCCGCCGCGACGATCAACCAGTCCGGCCTTATCCGCTGCGAGGCAACGCGGGTCGGCCAAGATACGGCGCTTTCTCAGATCATCCGCATGGTATCCGACGCTGCCGCGACCAAGGCGCCGATCGCAAAGATTGCCGACAAGGTCTCCGGCATTTTTGTGCCGGCCGTTATTTCGATCGCCGCCGTCACTGTGGTCGTCTGGCTCCTTTGCGGGCAGACCTTCGGCTATGCGCTGGCAAGAGGCATCTCCGTCCTCGTCATCAGCTGCCCCTGTTCCCTCGGTCTGGCGACTCCGGTCGCGATCATGGTCGGCAACGGAATGGGAGCGAAAAACGGGATCCTGTTTAAAAATGCCGTTTCATTGGAACAAGCCGGAAAAGTTCAAATCATAGCTTTGGACAAGACCGGCACGATCACCTCCGGCGAGCCCGCCGTAACCGATGTGATTCCCGCAAATGATCGGACGGAGCAGGAGCTGCTCACCCTGGCAGGTTCCCTGGAGCAATACAGCGAGCATCCTCTTGCCAAGGCAATTCTGCGCCGTGTAAAGGAAGACGATATCAGCACCGCAGAGGTCTCCGGTTTCCATGCGCTTCCCGGCAACGGGCTGGAAGCTCTTTCCGGAGGCCGGAAGCTTCTGGGCGGCAGCCTGAGCTTTGTCTCCTCCCGTATCCCGGTCTCTTCGGAACTGCGGGAGAAAGCCTCCCGGCTTGCCGGAGAAGGCAAAACTCCGATCCTTTTTGCATCCGATGATCGGATCCTGGGCCTGATCGCCATTGCAGACCCGATTCGCCCTGACAGTGCGGCCGCGATCCGCGAAATGCAGAATATGGGCATCCGGGTCGTCATGCTCACCGGCGACAATCGACGCACCGCGCAGGCGATCGCAGCGGCTTCCGGTGTAGACGACGTTGTCTCCGAAGTATTGCCGGACGGAAAGGAAGCCGTGATCCGGAAGCTTTCGGAATATGGCAAGATCGCCATGGTCGGCGATGGCATCAATGACGCTCCGGCGCTGACGCGTGCGGATATCGGGATTGCGATCGGCGCCGGTACGGACGTTGCCATCGATGCCGCCGATATCGTCCTGATGAAGAGTTCTCTCTCCGATGTCTCAGCCGCGATCCGCCTCAGCCGGGCAACGCTGCGCAATATCCGTGAAAACCTTTTCTGGGCCTTTTTCTATAATATCATCGGCATCCCCCTTGCCGCCGGAGTCTGGATCCCGATCTTCGGCTGGACGCTGAATCCGATGTTCGGCGCCGCAGCCATGAGCCTTTCCAGCTTCTGTGTCGTCTCCAATGCATTGCGCCTCAATCTTTTCCGTGTGAAGGACGCTTCGCGCGATAAAAAAATCGACCCCGTTTCTCTTCCCTCCCTCTCGGAGGAGAGAGAGACGAATAATAAAATAAAGGAGAATCCCGCTATGACCAAGACCATGAAAATTGAAGGCATGATGTGCCCGCATTGCGAAGCCCGCGTCAAGAAAGCGCTTGAGGCGGTCGACGGTGTTTCCTCTGCGGAAGTCAGCCACGCGGCCGGCACCGCTGTCGTCACGCTGTCTGCCCCGGTGGAAAACGACGTGCTGAAGCAGGCCGTTGAAGTCCAGGACTACAAGGTTCTGTCCGTCGAATAAGCAGGCTCGCAAAAAAAGAGCGGCTCTCGTGCCGCTCTTTTTTTATGAAAGGATCTCCGCGGAAACGGTACCTGTAGCTCCGTAATTGTAGAGGTCTTTCCCTGCCCGGATCGTTGCCATGCCTCCCGTGAGAGTAAGATCCGTGGCTGCGGAAATGCCGTCTCCATCCGCGTCGATCGTCAGTGCGCTGTTCTCGATTCGGATCCAGCCCTTGCCCTCGCGCGTGGTGCATGTGCTCTTGATGCCGTCATTTCCGCTTCGGATCGTAACCGTGCTGTTTTTGATATGGACCGACCGGGTTCCCTTGATCCCGTTGTGGGCTGCCCAGACATTCAATGTCGTCTGTTTGATGTCCAGATCCTTTTTACAGGTGATCCCGTTGTTGATATATCCCTTGACAGACAGTTCTCCCATTCCCCGGATGGTAAGATCGCATTGGGAATAGATC